>ENA-OWPA01000055-OWPA01000055.1-bioreactor-metagenome-genome-assembly--contig:-NODE-55-length-205377-cov-7.872328_pt1 | contig 205377 bp, 160 predicted proteins | sample MGYA00238139_ERZ651803 | MGnify/ENA primary metagenome ERZ651803 (study PRJEB26909, sample SAMN07631231) | bioreactor metagenome | isolation source: Switchgrass digestor | place: USA: Dartmouth...
GTTATGCTGTCCGGATAATTCCGAAACGCTGTCCGGATGTTGCCGGAATCAGTGTCCGGATGCGGCCGAAATATGCAACTATGAACGCAAATGGAAAATGCAGACTTATTAATAACTTATTGAGCGGCGTTTAGACACCATAATATTCAATCGTTTAATTTTTACTTCTGTGAGACATGGATGGAGATTCTGTAATATGTACACATTCATGCTATGCCACATATTTTAACTTCCGGCGAGTTGAGAAATGATATAAAAAAGAGAACCGTTTTGGCTCTCTCTGCTAATGCAATTTTCGCAATCATGATCGATATCATACAGCTTATAGATTTTTCAACATGTCTTCAAGTGTGACAGGAAGTTCACGATAGAACAGGTCAGTATTGAAGCTGACTTTTCCTTTAATACCAGTATATTCAGTGAATTTATCCCACACAACATCGAGAAAACGGCATATGTCTGGTACTTTTACCCCCTTGACTTCCTTAACAGGCATCTTTTCAAAGATTTCACGCCTTTTCAGCAGTAAGTTGGTATCTGGTTTACACTGCAATTCATTATGTTTTTGTTTAATACATTTTTCGATCTCATCAGAGGAAACTCCTGAAAATCCGTGAGACATAATAGTTTTGTTCCGAAGATCACTAAGAATAAACAAAACATACATGTAGTCGCTTAGGCGTATATTTTTTGTGTGCCTGTCGATATATGTAAGAAGCGATATCCTCAGAGGATTATCCAGATATTTGCTGATGCCATTATCGCTGACATTATAATCACAATTAGCTTTTATATAGTCTATTATATCTTTACCTTTATCAGTATTATAGATATCAACTTTACCATTATGAATATACTTCCTGCATTCATTAACTGTTTTTGTTAATACATAATCACAAACTGCTTCTAAGAATCTGAAAACCCTGCCAAGAAAGTCTACATAATGCCCGGCATTAAATAAATGCTTTGCATTTTCTTTCAATTCTGCAATGCACAGGACATCATTCTCCTGAAGCCTGATCACCTGGTTTCTCAGTTCATTGAAATAGTCTGTATTGATACAGGAGTACTCCAGACATGCATTGATACTGCTCAGTGCTTTTTTAAAATCGAAAACCTGCCTGCTGTGTGCATATTCGAAGGCATTTTGCAATACATAATAAGATTCAGGCAATGCGGCATTTGCAGCACTTTTCAAATAAATTTCAAACAATTGCCGATTTTGACTTAAAATTTCTAAAGCGGCGTGATATTCACTCTGCCTGATCAATAATGCAATTTGTTTTTTAACACCGTCCTTAATGAGATTCTTTGATATAGACAATTCGTGTGCGGCAGAATTACGCATGGATGTATATAATGTACGGAACTTGCTGGTGAAAATATCAAGCCCGCAGATGAGCAACATAGTGTTTTGTGCCTGTGTTCCGCCAGTTAGTGAAGCAAAGACAAAATCGTAACTTTCGTTTTCTTTTGCTATCTTCGCGAGGATGTCACTGTAGAAATCTTTCATTATATCGAAATCCGATGGATTTTGATTAATTTCTATCATTTCTATATTTTGAGATGCAATTAGCCCTTTGAGCGAGAATTCCAGATACCTCCTGATTATCATTCCATAATAGACGGTATCCTGAGGATGCTTGTCCTTTTGATTGGTGACAAAGAGAAAAATCTTGCTGCCTTCTGCAGGTAATTCTTTTGCAAGAGTACCAGAAACAATCGGGAAAAACAATCCGTCTGAAACTGCTTTTTCTATGGAAGCATCGTCTTTAAACTGATCATAGTTTTCCCATATCATTTCTCCAAAAATTCTGGCATTGTAACGCTTTGCTGAATCACCTTTTAATATGCTGTTGGCTACAGGCTCTGAACTGTACTGGACATCACTGTTGCCGATATTAAACAAATACAGCTTTTTCATATACATGACTTCCTTTCGCTAAGCAACATTTGTTTATATTATACCAAATTGTGGCCAAGCTTGGATAAGTTTCAATATATAAAAGGAAAGAAACAGCTATTAAAAGACGCTTATAGTGTCAAGTGTACTGTTTGAATATAAATGCCGTTAAAACATAATGTTAGTACTGCCTAAAATAGTATATAGGATAAACTTGAAATCATATGCAAAATGCCCTAATTATAATACCTTTTCGGAATGCTGTTTCGGACAAATTACACCTTAAATGTCGAAACAAGCTTCAGCATCCTGTTGGCGCTTTCAGTTACATCGTTAGTTTTTCCAGTACTTCGTCTGTTCTTCGGACAATAACGTCGGCCTTTTCGACTATGTCGCCGATTTCCGCTGCGCCTTCTTTGGATGCTGCCGCAACATCGATAATAGCCTTTGCTATGGTAGATATTGCCATGCTGTTTAGCTGAAAAAATACGTGGTATATATACTCTAAGCCAGTTGATGACTATAGTGTAAAGCTACTTATGAAAAAGTCTGAATATATTGAAAAACAGTGATGAATAAATTTGAGGAGGTTTAGTTATGAATAAGAAGTATGAATTAAACATAAATAATAAAAGAAATGATGCGGCAGGTAATAACGAGGAATATCTGATGCCGTATGAAGATGCTTGCTCGGCTGAGTTTACCAAAGGATGCATAATAAGGTACAACATGGTTGAGCAGTGAACCGGACGCGCAGACGTATGAGCCTTACATCTCTTTGGAAGCGATGTAAGGCTTTTACTTTTATCCGGGTCCAATCTGCTAAGGCCGCAGAGATGGGCATATCCTGAAATATACGCTGTATTTTTCATAACCTACATCATACAATGGTATGAAACGTATATTCATCTCCTGGTCACGTGTCCTGTATCTTATTATCCACTCACTCCAGCGTCTCTCATTATCCGGGACCAGGATGGTTTCCGGATGCTGCATATCTCCGTACAGGATGCGGTCTTCGTCACATAAACCGGCGAGGACTACGGGCCCTTCCATAAATGCGGCAGTCTCAGGATCGTCAGGCAGCGGACACACTGTCAGTCCTTTCGGCAGCTCGATGCTTATCGTATCGTTATCCCAAACACGCTTAAGAGTACAGAAACCTGAAGGAGTACAGCCGATATTCTGAGGCTCACCGTTTACATAAATTTTTGCCTTACCCTTTACCCACCAGGGTATTCTGAATTTCAGCCCGAATTCCGCTGGACTGCTGCAGTTGATTGTAAAGTTGACATTAAGGGACATGGGCCTGTGCATATGGTCGATGTTCGTCCTGTTAACGCTGTTGCAGCTGCCTGCCTTATGATCTGTCTTCTGCGTGATGGTTATAACAATGCCGTCCCTGTTCCAGTGCAATACGGAAGGAATGTATTGGCAGACCGCAACGCCGTCAGGTTCCTCCAAGTATATATTCTCCGTATGGACGGCATTGGCCTGGACAAGGCTTCCGTGGCAGCACCAGAAGTCATTTGTGGGTGATCCCCAGTGCTTTTCGGAACCTGAGCCAAGCGGCAGGAAGTATGCTATCAGGCCGCTGCCCGGATGACAGGGTTTGACACCGGCGGGGTAAAAGCCTTCCCAATAGCCTTGTGCCATTATGCTGTTATAAAGGTTTCTTTCCCAGTAATCGGCATATGCGGCATCTCCTGTCCACCTGAGCAGGAAACCGGCCAAGCGCATCATGTTGTATACTGTACAGTGTTCCTGGTTCATATCTCCGAGCCTGTCTGACAATTCATGCGGGGGTGTCCAGATTTCGCCGCAGGTCTGGCCTCCTGTGCAGTAATATCCGCGTTTGTTCACTGCCAGCTGCCAGTAAGCTTCCACGATGTCTCTCCAGCGCTGTTCGCCTGTGACCTCCCAGGCACGTGCAGCGCCGAGTATTTCAGGTATCGTGGTGTTCGCATGCATGTTGGTCAGCACATCATCGCCGGCAAGAAGCGGATCGAACAAGCGACGGCGGTAGTATCTCTGCATAAGCTCATAATGTTCCCTGCGTCCTGTGATTTCGTACAGGTCGGCCCAGATTTCCAGCATTCCTCCCGTCTCATAGTCCAGTATATCGTCGAACTGTTCGCGGGTGAACCTGCCTGACCAGCGCCAGAACCAGCCGGACCAGGCATCGGCGATTTCCAGCGCCTGACTGTTTCCTGCGTATTTGTACATATCGACAAGTCCCATAAAGGTTTTGTGAAGCGTATACTGAGGCGCCCATACTGCCTTGCCTGCAGCAATCCATTCCAGGTACTTTTCGGGAATGGATCCGGCCCATTCTCCTCCGTTTTCTTTCTGGCAGCGGGCCAGTTCTGATATGATCCTGTCGGCCTTTCCCTTAACTTCCGGGTCGCCGGTGGCGGCAATTATCTTTGCGGCTGCAGAGAGCCAGTGACCGAGAAAATGGCCTCTCAGCTGGCAAGTGGGAGATTCCCAGCCGCCGTGGATGTTTTCAGGCAGATTATTGGTTTGCCATAACCCGGCCTCAAAGTAGTGATTTCTGAGAAGGTTTTCAGTGCTGAGGCTCATCATATACTTCCTGTTGGCTTCCGCTTTTTTGCTGAGCTGCCCCGGAAGCAGTTCCACTGCACTGTATGGGAAACTTTTCATTTTCGTGGCTATCATTAACCAGCCCTCCTGCCCAATATACTGATAAACACTATATAAGTTTATATTAATTCCTGATGATGCATTTGTGAACTAATAAACAGCAGAAGAACAGTCAAAAGTCCGGCAATATAACAGGGATCTTGTCTTTTATTGAAATTGAACCGCGGCTTACTTCACAGTCAAGCGCTATTATTTTTACGCCCTGCCTGTGAGCGTGAACAAGGGCGTCAGCAAATTCCTTATGAGTTTCTGCGTTGGGGCAGAAATATCTGACGCCTGTCATTTGAATTACAAAGGCGATTACCGGGCAATATCCGTCCTTCAGGCTGCCGCACAGCTCGTTGATGTGCTTTACTCCGCGCTCCGTCGGAGCGTCCGGAAAGAGCGCCATGCCCTCTTTCTCCAGCGTGACGCCCTTGACTTCCATAAGGATCTTCTTTTCGCCTGTTTCTATTAAAAAGTCTATTCTGGAGCTGCCATAGGTAAACTCAGGTTTAATGGACACGATTTTTTCTTCGGGGCCAATGATCGACTCTGTCGTTTCGATGATGGTACCTGGAGTTGTATCAATGAGTTTCCCGGAAAATGAACAGGTGCTTTTTCCAGAAACAATTTTTACGTCTCCTTCTGCGTCTGTACTTTCACATTTTGAACAGGAACTCTCATCGCCTGTAAAAATGTCCGCAGTGTCGGCCGGTTCAGAATCATCTGTGCCGATGATGCCTACAGAGGCACATGCGGATGCATCTGCAATGTTCAGTTCTATAACACGGCATTTGCCGAGCCTGGCAAGCCCGCCGGCTGAAAGCCATTCGTGCATTACTTTGTTCGGAGCCTGTGAATCGATGTTGACAATCTGATTCCCTTTGCGTACGCCGATAAGAGACAGATTGGTGCTTCGGCGAGCGTCATCGTGCCTCTGAAGATACACGACAGCATCCCTGACCAGCAGTTCCTTAAGCCGGCCTGTATTTTTTACATGAGCCCGTGTTATATTTCCCCGGGCGCAAACATTGGCAATAAAACGGTTGGGACGTGATATGAACGTTCCTTCTTCAATTCGGTCGTATTTCATCGCAGCTCCTGCGGCATTTCGGTACAGCGAAATGCCGGATACTATGTTTTATAGGTATGCTAATATTATAGCATTTGAAAATATATTCGAAGCAGAGATGTTTCAGAAATAAAATGACGGGAGTTTCATATCTCTGGTATCGCTGACGCCGCTGATACACTGCAGGTAACATCATTTTCTGTGTTGCCGGTAACACTGATGCTGCAGAATAAATCCGCCTGAACATTCCATCGTGATCAGTTACTGCAACATATTATTCCTGCTTCATGCTGAATTATATCTTTGCCTGCAGGACAACATAAAGTTGAAAAAATGCAACACAAAGCAAAATTCACAAAGAAGCAGGTAATAATATGGAAACAGAAAATAAAGATACAGGGATAAAAGATAAGGATTTGAAGACAGGCCGGAAAGATAACGATTTGAAGGCTGACCGTGTAGATAATGGTTTGGAAACCGACCGGGGGAAAAATGATTTAAAAGCCGGCCGGGGAAATAATTTGAAGACGGAAGCGAAAAGCTGTGATTTGAAGGCAAGCCCGGAAAACAGCGGCCGGAAAGCCGGCTGGAATCTGGATAACAGTTATGCGCGGCTGCCAGGAATATTTTATTCCCGTGTCGATCCGACGCCCGTAAGGTCACCCGGACTGGCGGTATTCAACCATGCCCTGGCGCGTTCGCTTGGCCTGAACCCGCAGGCGTTGTCAGGCAGCGGGGGCGCAGAGATATTTGCGGGCAACAGGCTGCCGGAAGGAGCGGAACCTGTAGCGCAGGCATATGCGGGGCACCAGTTCGGGTATTTTACCATGCTCGGAGACGGCAGGGCATTGCTGCTCGGTGAACAAATCACCCCGTCCGGGGAAAGATATGACATACAGCTCAAGGGTTCGGGCAGAACACCGTATTCAAGGGGAGGAGACGGCAGGGCTGCCCTTGGACCGATGCTGCGGGAGTACATCATCAGTGAGGCGATGCATGCGCTGGGGATACCTACCACCAGGAGCCTGGCGGTTGTAACGACAGGTGAGCCGGTGTTCCGCAGGACAGTATTGCCGGGAGCTGTACTGACCAGGGTTGCTGCCAGCCATCTGAGGGTCGGCACATTCCAGTTTGCATCTGATTGGTGCAGCACCGAAGAACTGAAAGCCCTGGCAGACTACGCGCTGTGGAGGCATTTCAGCTTCGGCTGTGACAAAAAGCATCAGGATAATATACGCCGGGAAGGCACCGGCGGTTCAGATAACCCGTACCTTTGCATGCTTCGTGAAGTAATAAGGCGCCAGGCGTTTTTAATTGCCAAATGGCAGGCAGTTGGTTTCATCCATGGCGTTATGAATACCGACAATATGGCAATAAGCGGAGAGACTATCGATTATGGCCCTTGCGCTTTCATGGATGTTTATGACCCTGCAACAGTGTTCAGTTCCATAGACACCTATGGACGTTATGCATATGGGAATCAGCCTGCTATAGCGGCGTGGAACCTGGCCAGGTTTGCCGAAACACTTTTGCCGCTGCTGGACAGCGATGAAACAAGGGCTGCAGAGATAGCCCAGGACGCGGTTTCGGAATTTGGTGAACTGTACCGCTCATACTGGCTCGATGCAATGCGGGCGAAGCTGGGATTGTTCGGACAGGAGCCGCATGATGAGGAACTGATCAGAGATCTGCTGAAGCTGATGCAGGGGCATAAGGCGGATTTCACAAACACATTCCGTGCGCTTACTTATGATGAAGACCTGGATATCGATATGTTCGGAGCGGATGAATTCAAAAAATGGAGTGAACTATGGCAGCAAAGGCTCGCCGGGCAGCGTGAGCCGAAATCTGCGGCTTTTGAGCTCATGAAACGCAGCAATCCCGTGATAATTCCGCGCAATCACCGGGTGGAGGAAGCTCTTGAAGCAGCGGAGAAAAACGGTGACTATACTGTTATGGACCGGCTCGTCGATGCTTTGTCGACGCCGTACGACCACACGCCTGATAAGGATTATTACTCGACACTTCCGGAACCTTCAGACTGCCCGTATCAGACTTTCTGCGGCACATGACCCGGGAACGCCCGGAGAAGAGAAACAGATCATGCAAGTGTACCGCAGCCTGTTAAAACAGCTTTTTAAATTTAAGCAACGGGTATGAGTCAGTAAAAAATAAATAGCACTATTGAAAAAATGTCGAATAATGTTATAATACTGACATCGTCAAAAAACCAGTATTTACCCGTTAAATTGTTGAATATGGCTGGTTTGTTGATTTTCCTATTTTATGGGATGTCGTATAGCGGTTATATGGCGGCATTATGCAGCAGCACGTATAGTTCCGTTATATGGCGGCGGACAAAATTGCTATATAATGGGGGACAAAATGGACTCGAAAAAATACCTTGAAATCTGTGAAAGAAGCGCTTCCGGGCCAAAAGTAAGCAAGGATGAGTGGGATTTGGACTATATCGTCACCGGAGTCAGCCAGATCGTAGAGGAATATGATCTGTCATGGGATAAGAATATACTGGTCCCCACTGACGGCCAGCTGCTGGACAGGTTGTTCGAAGCGGGCCGAAAGCTGATCTTGTCAACAGGCGTATATAATATGACTACGGGCCGTATCATCAGTCTCACGGAAGATGAGATCGACGAAGGCCTGAGAAACATGAAAAAAGAACTGGTGATGGGTGAGGGAAAGGATGCATATACTCTGTATGCCCGCGGTATCGAGGACAAGAGAGATCCTGCCGTATGGGCCGGGAATCCGGGCTGCCCCACACCGGAGTCTATCTTTTACAAAAACGTTCTCAGCTACGCAAAGGAGCCTATTATCGATCTTTTGACATGTGGTTCACTGGTCGATGTGGACGGCTTCCCTGTAATACGCAATCATCCCAGTGAGGTGCTGGCTACCTGCCGTGAACTGGAGTATCTCCGGAAAGCGCTGAATGAAGCAGGAAGACCGGGTATGGGAATGCTTGCGGCGGAGAGCGCGGTCACGGAACTTGGAGATCTGGCGGCTGCCAGCCAAAACAGACTTCGCCCGTGTGATTCACATCTTATTGCAATGTTCAACGAACTGATAATGGATAACGGCAATATGGTAAGAGCTGCGTATTCACTGGATTACGGCATGAAAAACGCTTCTCTGGCCTGCGCTATGGTGGGCGGCCTTGGCGGTGACGCGCCGGGGGCTGCTATCGTTATGATAGCTTCCATTATGGCCGCAAATATCGTTTGCCTGGCAGATTACCATCTGTGCCATCCAATACATATAAGGGATGTATCCACCACAGCAAGAGGCTGCCTGTGGCTTCAGTCCGTGTTATGCCAGGCTTTTGCGAAGAATGCACCTGCTATCATAGTATGTGACATATGGCCCAAGAGCGGTGCCATGACCAAGGAAATATTGTATGAGGTCGCAGCCAATGCCATCGTTGTCACGGTCAGCGGCGGTCATCTTGAAGGCGTTGGGGCTGCGGACGGAAGAGAGCCCAACGGGACAGGACTTGAGGCCAGGTTTATGGGCGAGGTCGGAAAAGCCGCAGCAAGACAGAATATGACAAGAGAGCAGGCAAATGAAATCGTATTAAAGCTCCTGGCAAAATATGAGCATGTATTCAATGAACCTGAGAAGTATGTTGGAAAAAGGTTCGACGAGGCTTATGATATGACGAATGTAACACCTTTGCCCCAATGGGAAAAGATGTATCTTGAGGTGAAGGATGAGCTGAGAGAAATGGGCCTGAAAATTTGATAGAAAAGCAGAAAAAAGAATTAACCATAAAAAAGTAAATAGAACAAGGGAACTATATAAATCCACTAATATGGTGTGGATGTTTCTACGTGGTAACCGTAAATTACCTACGCTATAGTGTCACTTTCCTGATAGGGCCTCATTATCCGCATCAATGGATTACAGCCTCTGTGAAGAAGAATTGCTTAGCTGCTGCAGCGTTTCCTGTGATTCGGGATAGATGGCCGAACTGTCAATAAATGGATCGAGTACACTATACTCCTTCCATTTTTTTTATCAAATTTTGTCCGGCCGGTGGGGGTGTGTGATGGATAAAACTGCATTACTGGAAATGAAAGGAATAAGCAAGAAGTTTGGCAAAACACTGGCAAATGACAATGTGAATCTGCGCCTGTACCGTGGTGAGATCCATGCTTTGCTGGGAGAAAACGGCGCAGGCAAAAGTACTCTTATGAATATATTGCTGGGCATCTATAAACCGAATTCAGGAAAAATTTTCTACAAAGGAGAAAAAGTATCTGTCAGGAATCCCAAGGATGCTGCCAGGCTCGGCATAGGTATGGTACACCAGCACTTTGAACTGATCCCGACGCTCAGTGTGGCGGAAAATATATTTCTGTGCCTGGATAACTGCAGCTTCGTCCTGAACAGGGCCGTCATGGAAGAAACCATACGGGCGTATTCCGAGAAATTCGGCCTGCCTGTGGATCCGGCGGCAAAGGTGTGGCAGCTGTCTGTAGGCGAGCAGCAGAGAGTCGAGATACTCAAGCTCCTGTGCCGCAACAGTGAAATCCTGGTACTGGATGAGCCAACTGCGGTACTGACGCCGCAGGAAGCCGGCGAAATGTTCAAAACTCTCAGGAAAATGGCAAATGACGGCAAAGCAGTGGTTTTCATTTCCCATAAAATGAATGAGGTCATCGAGAACTCCGACCGGATCACAGTACTGAAAGGCGGAAGAGTGGAAGATGAAATGCTGACGGCGGATGCGACTGTCGAACGTCTCACCAGGGCTGTGGTAGGGTCGAGGACAATTGGCATGCAGATACGAAAGCAGGAGAAGAAAAGAGACGATGTCCTCGTAAAAGTCAGCAACCTGAATGTGAACAATGATAAAGGACTTACAGCACTGCACAATGTATCTTTTGAACTGCATCCCGGTGAAGTATTCGCAATTGCAGGAGTGGCAGGAAGCGGTCAGCGTGAGCTGGCTGAAGCGCTGGCGGGGCTCCGGAAGGTCACTTCGGGCAGTATTGAGATGAACGGTAAAGATATTACCAGAATGTCCGTCAAGGACAGGATTTCCCTTGGGATTTCATTTATTCCCGAGGACAGGATCAGGATGGGCCTCGTCCCGCAAATGGATCTTAAGCAGAATGCTGTGCTAAAAGACTTTAAAAAACCGTCATTTTCGAAGTTTGGAATATTGAAAGGCAAAGCTGTCAGAGCCGTTGCTGAAAAATATGTTAAAAATTATGATATCAAAACCGGCGGTATAGATCTGCCGGTAGGTATGATGTCTGGAGGCAACCAGCAAAAGCTCCTGGTTGCAAGGGAGGTCAGCGGCAATCCGGCCCTTGTCATAGCCGCGTATCCTGTGCGCGGCCTGGATATCGGAGCTGCAGACGCCATCAATAATATACTGCTGGAGCAGAGCAGCAAAGGAGCATGTGTTCTGCTGATATCGGAGGAGCTGGACGAGATTTTTGAAATGTCAGACAGAGTAGCTGTCTTTTGCGACGGAAAACTCATGGGAATAAGGGACACATCACAGACGGATTATGATGAAATCGGACGGTTGATGTCCGGAGAAATTGCTTAAGGAGAATAATATGCGTATTGGAACTGTTCAGATTGAAAAAAGGCAGATAGTACCGCCGGGAATCAGAATACTGAATTCTGTTTTATTCGTCCTGCTGGCACTGGTCTTCAGCTCGCTGCTGATAATTGCGGCCGGATTTAATCCCATTGCCGTATATGCAAAAATGATATCATATTCATTCATGAGCCTGAGAGGGCTCAATGGCAGCATAAAGGCGGGACTTCCCCTGATGCTGTGCGGTTTGAGCGTCTCTGTGGCTTTCAGGATGAATCTCAACAATATAGGTGCGGAAGGACAATATGCGGCCGGTGCCCTGCTGGGCGGCTGGTTTGCATTGTTTGGACCTGATATGCCGGCTGCGGCAAAACTGATCGTTATGTTCCTGCTGTGCGCGGCGGGAGGCGCTTTGCTGGCTGCGATTGCTGCGGTACTGAAGGCATATTGGAATGTCAACGAGACAATAGTGACGCTTATGCTGAACTACATCGCATTGCTGTTCATGGACTACCTGTGCTACGGTCCGTGGATGGCACCAAAACAGACGTCAGCTATCACGGAACAGATACCGAAAGACATGTTCCTCCCGAATATCGGCAATACCGGGATAAACTCAGCAATCATTATCGCAGTGGTGATGGCGCTTTGCCTGTACCTGTTTTCCAGATACACGACAGCCGGATATGAGATAGATGTGATCAGAAACAGTGTGAAGTCAGCGGAATATGCAGGCATAAATGTCAAAAGGAAAATAATTGCTGTCATGATTATCAGCGGGGCAATTGCCGGGCTTGCGGGCTTTGTCCAGATAACAGGGATCGTTCACAGGGTGCAGGCCCAGCTCCCCGGCGGAAACGGCTACACCGGGATCGTTGTGGCATATCTCAGCCGGTTTAATCCTATAGCCGTAATAATAGTGTCAATACTGTTCGGCGGCCTGAAGAACAGCTGTGCTGCTGTGCAGATAATGGGGGTGCCTTCCCAGATAGCGACGATGCTCCAGGGAAGCATTATGATTTTTGTGATTGCGGGTGAGTTCCTCAATTACTTTAAGCTTACACTGAACAGGGAAAAACACGGCCCGGGCCGGCTGCAGGACCGCAGTGATATGCCTGGCCTAAAGGAAGGCTGTAAGGGCAAGGAAAACTATACTGAAATGAAAGGAGCTTCCCGATGACTGCTTTCATAACGTCCATTTTGTCTGCGGCAATAGTCTATGCTGTATCTATTTTATATGCCGCTGTCGGTGAAATATTTTCGCAGCGCGCCGGGATCATGAATCTTGGTATTGAGGGCATCATGCTGATGGGCGCTGTTTCGGGGTTTTTAACGGTTTATTACACGAACAGCCTAGGCCTTGCACTCATCGTTGTCATACTTGTCGGAGCTTTGCTGGGACTGGCCTTTGCTTTCCTCACTGTCACGCTCAATGCTGATCAGACGGTATGCGGTATGGCGTTCCTGATCTTTGGAAGCGGACTTAGCGGATTCATAGGGAAAAACGTGACAGGCATAGCCTCTGCAGTGAAGTTTGAAAAGTTTGAGATCCCGCTGCTTTCAAAAATTCCGGTGATAGGGGATATCTTTTTCAGGCAGGATCTTCTGGTTTACATGATGTACATAATAATTCCGCTGAGCATGCTCTATATTTACAGGACAAGGCCCGGCATGATCCTCAGGGCACTCGGAGAAAATCCGGCCGCACTTGATGCAGTTGGAATAAACGTCTTTGGACTTCGGTATGCGTATGTCATGTTTGGATGTGCAATGGCCGCTGTAAGCGGGGCATGTATCTCACTTTCATATACGAATTTCTGGAACGAAGGGATGACGGGCGGAAAAGGCTGGATCGCATTTTCACTCGTTGCGTTCTCCGGATGGAATCCTGCAAAAGCTGCGCTGGGTGCACTGCTTTTCGGCGGCATCAGTATAATCGGCATCAACATGCAGATCTATCTGCCGGGGATACCTTCCCAGTTCTATGGCATGCTTCCATACGCAGCTACAATAGCGGCGCTGATTCTGACTACCGGAAGCTTCCGCAAAAAGCATACGGAGGAACCGGCCGCGCTGTGCCGCAGTTATGACCGTGAAAGCAGGTAACGCAGGCGTATGTGATTTGCCGTTTCTTCTGCTGACATATAAAATCAATAACATACGCACGGCGGCCATTCCGGCATTTTGGCCAGGACGTCGCCGATGTGGCGGTTGAATAAACACTTTGAACAAACACCGGACATCCGGTGAAATAAATGCCGGGATATCCGGTAAAATTTCAGGAGGGATATATTGTGAGGAAAAAGAAATTATTGAGTGTATTACTGGCGGTGGCAATTGTGGCTGTGGTTCTTGCCGGGTGTTCCGATTCAAAACAGACGAATTCGGCGGGAAAAAGCGTGGATTACTCGAAAATGAAGATCGGTGAGATCACATCTCTCGTCGTAAATGACGGCGGCTGGTGCCAGGCAACCCATCAGAGCATCCTGGCAGCCATGAAAAAGCTTGGGATCCCTGAAGAGAACCTGCTTGTAATCGAAAATGTAGAGGAAGAGCAGGTGGCAGTAAATAACGCTTATGATGCACTGGTCGCAGAAGGCGTTGACATTATTTTCGGTGCCAGTGCCGGTTATGCGGCATTCCTTTCGGACCTGGCAGCTCAAAATCCTGATATAATTGTCGCACAGCAGGGCGATAAGGCAGAAAACCTGGTCGGCTATCAGATCCGCAACTATGAAGGTATGTTTCTTGCAGGATACGCCAGTGCCCTCATGAGTGACAGTGATACGCTGGGCTTTGCGGCAAGCATGTCGGAAGCATCGGTGCGTGCTGCCATCAACGGCTATGCTCTTGGCGCGAAATATGCAAACCCGAATGCGAAAGTCCAGGTGGTATGGGCAAACAGCTGGTATGATGTTGACCTCGAAACTCAGAGTGCACTAACACTGATCAATCAGGGCATAAAGTACATGGGCATGGAAGCTTCATCACCGGCGATACCGCAGACATGCCAGGCCAACGGAGCATACTGTGTCGGCTACAACGTGGATATGAAGGATTTGGCTCCTAAGGCGGTCATGACTTCCTTTATGTGGAATTTCGAACCTATCTTTACTAAAATAATCACATCTGTCGCCGACGGAACTGTCAGCACTGACGACTATTATTATGAAGGCGGAGAATGTGCTGCACTGTCGCCCTTCGATGATGACATAGTTCCAAAGGATGTACAGGAAAAGACAGAACAGGTCAGAAAGGACATTGCAGACGGCAAGATCAACATTTTCGGCGGAGAACTGAAGGATAACAAAGGCAATATTCTCGTTCCCGCAGGTGAGACTATGAGCGATGAGATGATAAATACCCAGGAATTCCTCGTGGAAAATGTAATCGGCGACTGGAACTGATTCTACAGGATCCTGACCGTGAGACCGGCAATGAGGGCAGCACGCCCTTACTGCCGGTTACTTTTACAGCCTGTTCAGAAAACACCGGACTTTGAAGGGTAACAGAAGCAGAAAATTGGATTGAGGTAATGAAAGCGGGCAGAGCATATAATCTAATAAATAAGGAAGTAAATGTAAATAGCAATGTAACAGAAATGTGCTGTATAAAGCATATTTTACGAAAAAGGAAAACATAGATTTCAAAGAGGAGAATAGTCTTGGATACTAATACGCTGAAAAAAAGAATCGATGCTGCAGCGGGAAGGATCCCCGCAGATTTGGTGATAAAAAACGTAAAAATAGTTGACGTATATAACGGTACTATTATAGAAGGCAAATCCATTGCCATAACTGACGGATATATAGTCGGCATCGGCGATTATCACGGCCTGAAGGAGACAGATGCGCAGGGACGTTACGCTTCGCCGGGATTCATTGACAGCCATATCCATATAGAATCTTCCTATTTGACACCGGAGGAGATAGGAAGGCTCCTGGTTCCCCACGGAACTTCGACAATTATTGCCGACCCCCACGAAATCGTGAATGTTTGCGGCATGGCCGGAATGGAGTATATGCTCGAAGCGGCTGAAATGACCAGGCTCGATATCCTCTATATGCTTCCGTCATGTGTGCCGGCCACTCCTTATGAGCATGCCGGGGCTGTAATAGACGCGGCGGCAATGGCAAAAGCAATCGGCGACGGAAGGATCCTTGGACTTGGGGAGTTCATGGATTATGAAGGAGTAATACATGCAAAGGATGAGGTACTCGATAAACTGCTGACTGCGGTAAACATAGGAAAACCTGTCGACGGACACAGCCCGGCACTCAACGGCAACAGGCTCAATGCATATGCAGTATCGGGAATCCGTACGGATCATGAATGCTCGACTGCTGAAGAAATGCTTGACCGTATTTCCCGGGGCATGTATGTTATGCTGAGACAGGGATCGGCATGCCGCAACCTGCGTACGCTTCTTGCCGCGGTAACGCCGGCCAACAGCAGACGATGCCTGCTGTGCTCGGACGACCGTCAGCCCGAGACTATTTTCAAATCCGGGCATCTGGATGATCACCTCCGCATATGTGTACAGGAGGGAATCGACCCTATCACGGCAATAAGAATGGCAAGCCTTAACGCAGCTGAATGTTATGGCCTGCGGGACAGGGGAGCGGTCGCGCCCGGCATGCGTGCCGATATCGTGCTTCTGGATGACCTTGCTGATTTTCACGCCCATAGTGTTTATATCAAAGGTGAGGAAGCCGCGCACGATGGCAGATATCTTCCGGAGGTACGACGCTGTGATTTGCCGGCTGCCGTACGCAGCAGCTTCCATGTCAGGGGATTCAGCCGCGAAAAGCTTCGGATGAAATTGAAATCACGCCGTGTTAATGTTATAGATATCCTTCCCGGAGGTGTTGTGACCGCAAAAGGTATTGCTGAAGTTTTGACGGATGATGACGGTGAATTTATCCGGCAACCGGAACAGGATATTGTAAAGGCAGCGGTCGTGGAGCGCCACCAGGATACGGGAAACGTGGCTCTGGGTCTGCTCAGGGGCTATGGTATAAAGGCCGGGGCCGTGGCGGTATCTATTGCCCATGATTCTCATAATATCATTACCGTTGGCACGAATGACGACGATATTGCATTTGCTGTTGAACGGCTCATTGAACAGGGCGGAGGGATCATCCTGGTAAAAGACCGGCAGATCGTCAATGCCATGCCGATGGTAGTAGGAGGCATAATGACCGACCAGTCAGGCGAATGGGTCAGCGAAAAACTGGCGCAGATCCATGAGGATGCATATACGAAGCTTGGCGTAAGCAGGGATGTTGAGCCTGTTATGACTTTGTGTTTTATGTCACTTGCCGTAATACCGGAAATAAAACTGACCGACATGGGCCTTTTTGATGTGACAAACGCCAGATTCATTCCGATAGAAGCAGAGTAACCATCCGGATTTTTTGACTATAACTCCGGCAAAGCCTGTGATAATTCTCAGCTGACGCCGGAGTTTGACTGCCTTAACTGGCAAAGATATATCAGCGGACTGTGCTGCCTGCGTGGCTGCTGCATAGGGGAGCTTGTTCTTTTTTATAATATGTTATAATAAATATAAAAATGGAAACTATTTATTGTATACGATACTATAAAAAGGAAGTGATTGTATGTATGAAAGCATAACCTATGCCGAGCTTAAGAGCCTGCCGAGGGAGCAAAAGATAGAAGCTCTTAAGGAGCTTATGGCACTTCATTCTTCCCAGAAAAAGATCGCAGAGAAGCTGGGTGTGAATCCGCCCAACATTTACAATATGATCGCCAGATACATCAGGGATGACGGGGAAGGAAAGCAGGATTCCAAAAGAGGCAGGATGAAGAAGCGGGACGCAGGAGATGAGCACAATCGTCTGAAAGCTGACAAGGCGAAGGCCGCAGGCTCTGCGCCAGGAACCGGAATGAAGAGCAGTATTGCGAATCAGGCAAAAGAAATAAGCAGCGGAGCAGCTGAAAAAGAACCGATGGAAGCAGGATTGGCAGCAGGCGAACCGGCAGCTGCTGTATCGGCTGCAGCCAGGAACGTAAGCGGTGAAACGGCAGGGAACGGATCATTCAGGAATGATCTGCTGGAAGCGGAGGATAATGTTACTTACGTTATAGATAATTTACGCAATAAATCCGACAGGGATCGTGAGAGCTATAATCAGAATGATTTTCTTATTTCCATAAGCAAGGAACTGACAGGGGAGGAAGCACAGGCTTTGCTGGCCGGGATCGGCAATATTTTTTTCAGGGACAGGGAGTACAGGATCGATATCAGGATTACCGAGAAGTAATAAGAAATAGTATTTTGATGCTGACAGAGGGATGGTTCTTGTGATTGCATTGCTGTTATGGGAGGCAATGTGAGCGCAGGGGCTATCTTTTTTGTTTGCATGGAAACATAACCTCCACAAATGCCGCTGCCTGTATAGCTGGTGAGAAAGTCACAGGATGGTGCCGCTGCCGGTTGTTCACTGGCAGGAACAATTTTGCCTGGAGGCTTGTCTAACATAGTGCCGTATATATTTGCAGAAAGACATAAAATCGTGTAATATTCATTGATACGGGAGAGAATGTATTATGAGTGTGCTAAAGAGATGCAGGATGAAGAGAATAATGATTTTGGTTTTGATTATTGTATGCATTGGAGTAATTGCGCTTTTTGGGATAAATAAATATGTGAAGGCATATGCGGCAGGCAGGATACTTACACCTGAGGAAGCAGCGGGCCTTGATGCAGACTGCATACTGGTGCTTGGCGCCCAGGTCAGGCAGGACAATACGCCGAGCCTGATTTTAAGAGACCGGCTGGAGCGGGGAATTGAGCTTTACAATATGGGAGCATCAGACAGGCTGCTCATGAGCGGTGACCATGGGACTGTTGAGTATGATGAGGTCAACGTTATGAAAAAATTCGCCGTGGATTCCGGTATTCCGTCAAAACATGTATTTATGGATCATGCCGGGTTTTCCACGTATGAAAGCCTGTATCGTGCCAGGGATATCTTCAAAGCAAGGAAGATCATAATCGTAACACAGGAATACCATCTTTACAGGGCCATATATATAGCTGAAAAACTGGGCCTTGATGCCTATGGCGTAGCTGCCGCATCTGTGAATTACAGCGGTCAGGCCTACCGTGATTTCCGTGAGATGCTCGCAAGAACCAAGGATTTCTTCTATACCGTATTCCAGCCGGAACCCACATATCTTGGAGATGCTATACCGGTTGACGGCGACGGAGATCTTACCAATGATAAGACAGACGAAGCTTACCGGTGAAAAAGGGCTTTACCGGTGACAAAATGTAATATTCTTTAATATTTGGATGCAGCTTTGACTGTGATCAGTATTTGAATCTTGGCGCAGGCCTATGATATAATCGTTGTGTATAAATTTTGAAAGAGTGATTACTTTTGTATTCTCTGAAAGAAAAATTTTACGACGGGCAGGGCGTTTTGCGCAGCCCCGGAGAGAAATATCTGGACAGGGAAGGCATCCTGCGTGAGCCTGGCGAGGATTATTTTGATTATTTGGGCGTGCTGAGACAGGCCGATGAGGAGTTTTATGACAGCCAGGGTATCCTCAGACAGCCGGGTGAGAGTTTTTATGACGGTGCCGGGAATCTGACCGAGAGATGATTGAATTTGGTTCCGAATGATTATGATACCTATCTCCATTCATAACAACCAGCTCACAGCAGATTGAACTTACTCATCGCTGATTACAAAAATAAGCGCCCTGCAAGGAGCACTTATTTTGCTGTAAATCCCAAATTTCTAAAACAGTTTCTTCTTATAGAGCACAAAGCCGGTCAGCAGGCACATAACGACAGAAATAGCGATGATTATCCAGAAAGCTCCGCCGGAAGTCAGCGGGATGGGCACATTCATTCCGAAAAAGCTTGAAATCATCGTCGGTATTGCCATAACTATCGTGACCGATGTCAGGAACTTCATCACGATGTTCAGGTTATTCGATATAACTGATGCAAAAGCATCCATGGTGCCTGAAAGTATACTGCTGTATATATTTGACATTTCAATGGCCTGCTTGTTTTCGACTATGACATCTTCGAGCAGCTCGGTATCTTCCGGGTAATTTTTGAGATATTCAAACTTCAGCAGCTTTTCCAGGACTATTTCGTTGGATTTTAAAGCGGTGGAGAAATAAACAAGGCTTTTTTCCAGCTTCAGCATCTGTATAAGCTCCTTGTTTTTCATCGACTTGTGCAGGTCCTGTTCTATTCTGAAGCTGGTCTTGTCTATATGTTTCAGGTACTGCAGATACCTTGTCGCGTTCCTGTACAGTATTTGCAGGACGAACCTTGTTTTGTACTGGGTCAGAAATGACTTTACCTTATTGTTCTTAAAATCATTAAGTAATGTATCTTCCTTCAGGCAGACTGTTATAATGGCGTGTTTTATTATAATCATCGCCAGAGGAATGGTGGTATACAACATCTGGTTTTCTTTTTCCAGTATCGGCGTATCAACAATAATAAGAGTCTGGCCGTCTTCGCTTTCTATCCTGGCTCTTTCCTCTTCGTCGAGTGCAGCTTTGAGGAAATCTGCCTCCACGTTCATGGCGCTGCTCACTTTATTGATTTCTTCTTCTGTCGGATTGATCAAATTAACCCAAATACCATCTTCAAAGGAATCAGTGCTGACAAGCTCATTCCCAATGGTCTTGAAAATTTCAATCATTGGAGTCACCCTCTTCTCTATAATATTTTCTTACTCAGAGGGCGATTTATCCATGCGCAGATACCCGGCAAACAGCATGGCAAATCAAACCCTCTTTTGCAAAAGGTTTATAAGGACTGCATAAGTGACTACTGCCTCCAGAGTCACAATCCATACTGTTCACCTCCGTATTGCAGAATTGATGACAAATAAAAAACCGTCAGCTGCGAGTGACGGAATTAAAAGCAAATGACTTATTTTCTTCACTCGTTGAGCTTTAGCACTATACAGCTTTGGACCTTATCCAGCTGCGTTAAGTAAAACCTTGAATCGGCAATACCTGTTGACCCTTAACCGGCATCTCTCTCGATACGCCAGGGGCAGCAGCATATATCTGTATGGTAGCCTCACCTAACGAAATTCACTTGTCAAAGTAATTATACTTCGTATTAAACATAATTACAATAACCTGATATATTAAAATTTCAATTTAACATGATGCCGGGAAACGAAGGTATGCATCACCGGACACGGACCATGTCGGGAAACTGGTGTTGTGCTGGAACTGTTGTCAGTAACAATCAGGAGCTTTTGCTAATAGTATGTAATGATGAACTGTGTTAAGCCGGTAAACGATGAGAGTTAATACCGAAGGGAGTGAATCACATGTCGGAAGAGGAAAGAGGCTTTGGCTGCGGAAATGAATGGATATGGTGGCTGATTATCATTATTATAGTGATAATTCTGATTTGTCCGGGAATATTTGGCGGCTTTTGCAGCAAGAAATGCTGACACTCAGGAAAACTGATCAGCTGAAATGATTAACTTAAACCAAATAACTGAAACTGATATGCCGAAGGCTCCGGGGACTCATGATTTCCGGAGCCTTTCTTTAGCATAAAACCAATACCTTTGCATAAAAAAAGTACTCCGGCAGACATTAATATTAATAACGACAGCAAAAATTGCAGCTCTGAGGTATATCGGAGAAAGCCGGGATGAATATAAATGACGGAAGCTTTGGTTGTATTCGTAAGAGCCATAATATCTTTTTTTTCACTGCTTATTTTTACAAGGATGCTGGGCAAGGAGCAGATCAGCCAGCTTACTTTTTTTGATTATGTCAATGGCATTACCATTGGTTCCATTGCTGCATCAGTAACTACCGACCTGTCAAGCAAAGCAAGGCCCCACTGGGTAGGACTACTGACATGGGTGGCATTGTCATACATGATGGAAATAATCACTATGAAAAGCAGATATGCTGCCAAACTCCTTGAGGGTGAGCCGGCAGTCCTGATCATGAACGGAAAAATAATGGAAAACGTTATGAGAAAGATGAAGCTGAGAGCAGCCGATGTGATGGGGCTTCTGAGGAACAGGGGGGTTTTTGACCTTAACCAGGTGGACTTCGCCATACTCGAGCCCAACGGGCAGTTGTCCGTACTGAAAAAGCCGGAGCATCTTCCGGTCACGCCGAAGGATATGAATATACCCGTACAGCCTTCAGGCATATCGACTGAGCTGATATATGACGGGATCATATTCGAGGAAAACCTAAGGCAGCTGGGCAAGGACAGGAAGTGGCTGATGGAGCAGCTCATTATGCATGGCATCGGCGCAGCGGAAGAAGTCTTTTATGCGGCGCTGAATCCCGGCGGAAGCCTGTATATAGACAAGTATGACGACCACATAAAAAAGGTTACGGATATAGGCGATTTTAAGGGACCATTTTAGCCAGACCGGTGAAAACCGGCTTTTTCTTGTTACATGTACAAAGCCGGAGTAAGGAGGAAACTATGAGAAAATTCATGGTTGCTGCAATTCCTGTTGCAACGCTGATTATATTTGTACTTGTCATGATAAGCGGCAATTTCCTAAAGAAGCCGCTGAGCGGCGATGATGATGTTCCCGGTTCGATAGAAAAAGCCATCCGTTCAGTCAACAATGGAAATTGGGAGGAAGCCGGCACAGCGGCCGAACAATTGCAGCGGGCATGGGACAAGGTCGTTTCCAGGGTCCAGTTCAGTTCGGAGAGAGATGAGATAAATGCTCTGAGTATGAATCTTGCCAGGCTGCAGGGTGCCATTATTGCAAAGGATAAATCAGATGCATTGATGGAACTGAAAGAGGCATATGAACATTGGGAGGAGCTGGGTAACTGAGTCGGTGAAATACCGCAGGTGAATTGACAGGCCAAATGTCCCGGACAATGACAGTTTACTATAAGACAGCAAACTATTAGGGAAGATACGACTGAATCATTTTAATACCATTATCTAAAAAATAAAGTAAGAAAAATAGAGGAATTTACAAATTAATACAGAACATAGATACATTAAAAACTTTTATGCAAGTGTTTGCCTGAAACAGAGAATTTGCTCACCGGAGTCTGCGTCAGACAGTAGGAGGTATCTATGAATAAAAAAATAAAACCGTTTCTTATAGCGCTTCCTGCCCTTCTTTTGCTTTTCATATTCAGAATCCTGCCTGCTTTTAACTCTTTTGTCTATTCAATAAAGGATATGGAATTAGAAAGAAGAAACTTGTTGTTCGACAACCCAACGGCAGGTTTAAGGAATTATTATGAGGTGTTCGGATCGGATAACTTCACTGCGGCAGTCGGCAATACTTTGCTGCTCAGTGTGCTTTCTGTTATAGTTACCTGCGTGCTCGCCCTGGTGCTTATATTGTGTATATCGATGATGCCGGGCAGAGTGCTGAAGACCATTGCTGTTATTATAATTGCCATTCCTGCTTTTATTCCGATAGTATCCTATATCTTTGCTTACCAAAAAGCTTTTTCAGTTGGGTCGGGATTTATCGGCAATGTTTTGATGTATTTTGGTTTAAAACCAATGGCGGTTTTTGCTGACCCCGGGGCATATCCGTTCCTGTTTGTGCTGATGGACTCGCTCAGAAATGTTTTTGTACCCGTTATTATAGGTGTACTGGCATGTGAGAGCCGCAACGGGCGTTCTTCAATTGTGAAAGCTTTGCTCGTGACAGCCGGGTACCTCGCTGCAAGGGCGACAATGCTTTTATCACCGGACCTGGATATTATAAGGGCATCCTCCGGCAATTTTAGAAATGCCGGATCTGTCGTTATGGACTCTGTTACCTGGAATTTCATGTCAGGAGGACAGGTAGAAAAAGCAGCTGCGATATGGGTCTTAAAAACTGTTGTTCAGCTTGTGATAAGCGTAGCAGTGTACTTTATACTATGCAGGCTGTCGCCTGTCATCACGGGATCCATCGGTAAGCCTGGTGAAAAACAGTCACAGGGATCTGGAACGATCACTGGAACGATCATAGGAGTAATCGGCTATCTTCTGTTTGCAGCCGGATCCGCTGCAGTTATCGCTTTGACATTCATACCTGCGTCCGGAACGATACAGGGGATCAGGTACCTTCTTGGGCATGACACATTCCGGAGGGCTTGCATCAATACCCTGATTTACTCGGTATGCGGAAGCATCATATATGGTTTTATGGCGCTGACGCTGGCTTATCCCATGACTGTCAGCAGAAGGGTGTACCCGTTTATTCTTATACTGATCAGTTCCCTGGCAAATAATGCAGCCGGAGAGTACTATCTGGGCCTTATGTTAGGACGGGTAAATCCGATGCTGCCGGTGATCATTTATTCGGGACTGACTGTCATTGGAGCCTTTGGACTGCATTTCTCGGTGTCATGCAGCACCGGGGATGTGCCTGATTCCGCGGGAGGTTACTTCAGGGCAGCCCTGCGCCCGCTGGCAGTAATAACTGTACTTTCGTTCATCATGATATGGGGAAGTTATAATTATCAGTACATCTATATCAGCAAAGAATCATTATACGGGCTGGGAATGTTTGATATTAACATGTATGCGCCTGCGCAGGTGTCAGACACCGAAGAAACGGTGATGCTGATTAATAATATTGTAAATGGTTATTCTCTCATTACGTCTGTCATACCGGCGGCAATCGGAGCAGTTATAATAGCCCTGAATAAATTCCTGCCGCTGACGGCGTTCGGTGTGTATGCAAGAAAGGGATAAGCCTTAAGTAAAAATATTTTTTCTTGTCAATCATGCAACATCAGTTTTTTCTGTTGCGTCTATAATGTATATGATGACACACATACTGGAGGTAGTCCCTTGAAAAGGAGTTCTATTGCAATATTGTTAGCTTTTATTTTGTGCATGACCCTCAGCGGATGTTCACCGGAAAGCGTTGGCAGGAAGGGTACGGAAACAGGTACCGGTTCGGCACTTTCGAATGACCAGAGCAGCAGTGGAGTCCTGCTCCGGACAGACGAGCCGGAAGGTGACGGGACGACAGCTGACAGCAGCACGCCGGGTGGCGGTACTGATGAGTCTGCTGGAACAAATGACAGTACAACTGTAAAAGATGCAAAGGATAATGCTGCGGGAAACGGAACGGAAGGGAATTCCGGTTCCGGTACGCGCACTGATCCTGGAGCTGATGCTGTGAGTTCCGACGAAGCGGGATCAGGTGCCGGTGTCTCTGACCGGGCCGGCTTCACCGAATCGGCAAAGCCTGATATTGCCCCCGATGTCGCGGAGAGGATCATAAAGCAAACTGCTGAAAAGATTATCCGCGCGATTGCCGGCAAGGATTTTGAAACGGTTTCGGAGTATACACACCCTGAACTGGGTGTAAGGTTTACGCCCTATACATGTCCTTCGGAAGAGAACGACCTGGTATTCAGCAAGGAGATGATAAAGGAATTCTTTGATGATAAGAATACTTACGTCTGGGGCTATTACGACGGCTCGGGCTTTGATATCGAACTGACTCCCGAAGGCTATTACAGGGAGTTCATATATCCGGTGGATTTCGCCAATGTTCAGGAAGTAGGTTACAATACCGTGCTCAGCAATACTGTCATGTATGAAAACCAGTTTGAGTTCTACAGGAATTCCATTATAGTTGAGTATTATTATCCGGGTACACAGCAGAATGACGGAATGGACTGGAAAAGCCTGAGACTGGTATTCCAGCAGTACGGAGGCAGCTGGCTGCTGACAGGCATAATAAGCAATCAGTGGACTATATAGTGGGAAAAACAAGACAGACGGCAAACAGCGGTGAAACAGGAAAGGCAGGATCTCCAGTGGATCCTGCCTTCATATATTTATATATTTAAGCCTAATGATGTTCCGAGGATACGCAGTTTATCAGGAAAACGCCGATGCAGCTTTATAACCTGCGGCTGAATTTAACCTGCTGATCATCTATGCATTGGCGGCTGTCTCATTATCATTCATTTTCCTGACAATCCTGTAATAGGTTTTTGATGTTATATTGTAACTTAAGCCGTAAATCACTATGAACAGGCCTGATACGATCAGTGCACACAGTATGATGAGTTTTGTGCTGTAGAGGTTTATCGTCCCGAGCAGTCCCGATATCATGTTAAAGCCTGCCATTGTGTGCAATATCGCCACAAGCAGCGGGGAGAAGAAGACCATCAGTATCTGCTTCCTGATTGTGGCCCTGACTTCTGTGTCGCTCATTCCGACTTTCTGCATGATGTCGAAATTTTCTCTGTCGTCATAGCCTTCAGTTATCTGCTTGTAGTACATGATCAGTATAAGGCACAATGTGAACAGTATGCTGAAAAAGATCCCCAAAAATACCAGGCTGCCGTTCATGGAAGCAGTTTCCTGTCTGCCGCTGATGCCGTTTTTAACGCTGCTGCTGCCGGACAATGTGCCGCACCATGCCCGTGCATCATATATGAAATCCAGCCTGTTCTGCTCAGTGCCGGACAGGTTCAGGTTAAATACTGTTATTTTATCGGTTTCAGCAGTGCTGCCGAAAGCAGTACCAAGTTTATCCATAACGACTGAGTCTTTGACTACCAGGTAAAATTTCTGATTATAAACATCCTTTTTCTCCTTTTGATCAAATACGGAAGAAACCAGTTCTTCTTTGACCCTGTAGGTTTCATTTCCGAGTTCAATATGGTTATAGCCAAAATCCGGGCCTGTAGAGAATATGATTACTTCATCATCATCCAGCGTTTTGTGCCTGTTTTCGAGCCTGTTGTAATCATCCAGTGAGACCAGCCTGATGGCAAAAAAGTCTTTGTAGCTGCCGGACGGGCTCTGTGTCGTAAACTTGCTGCCATGTTTCTCGGCATGGAGCAACAAGTATGTGAATGATATTTTGTCTTTTATCCGAACCTGTTTTGAATCTGCCAGTTCCTGAAGCTTTGCATCGGCATCTGCGGGGTTATCAGCAGCCGAACGGCTCAGGGTCACGACCGCATCGTACGGATACTGGTAATTCAGCATGCTTTTGGATCCGGCCAGTACTGATAGTGTGCAAAGCAGTGTTATTATGGTCATCGTACTGAAAATACATATATTCGACAGGCTGGAGGCGCTTTTTTTCATACGGTGGAGCATACCGGATATGGTAACGAAGTTTGTTTTTCTGTAGTATATTTTATTGCTGCGTTTAAGTATTTTCAGCAGCGCCAGCAGGCCTGCCCTGAAAAACTGGTGTGTTCCTATTACCACCAGTGCAACGGCCAGCAGGAAGTTCAAAAATATATCTGAGTCTATTTTTGCAGTGATGGCGATTGCATAGCCTGTGCCAAGCAGCAGAAGACCGGTCAGTGCGGTGAGCCACAGGTGCCGCGGTTCCCTGTCGCCCTTTTTGGCGCCTTTTATAAGGTCATTGGGGTCGTTTTTGAATACGTGTATTATGTTAATTGCCAGATTGATGCCATATGCAGCAAGGAAATAAAGCATAGTTATATACAATGCTTTCAGGCTGAATGTAAAGGTTGTGTCAACCGAAAGCAAGGATATTTTCATCAGCGCAAGAAATATCAGCTTTGAAAATGCAAGACCGAACAGGACTCCGCCTGCTGTTGCTATAACGTAGATCAGCAGTGTCTCCCATACCATCATCATGGCAATGTGCTTTTTATCCAGTCCGAGCACGCTGTACAGCCCGAGTTCTTTTTTTCTCCGTTTAATGAGAAAACTGTTGGTGTAGGTGATAAACGGGAACAATATCAGACCCAGCAGGATCTGGCCGATCTGCATGAGCATCAGGGCATAGCTGCTTTTTGGCAGTGTTTTCATAATATCATTATTGATGATTGTTGAAAAAACAAAGAATGCAAACACTGAAAAAATGCCCGACAGGATATATGGAAAATATGTGGCGCCGTTCTTTCGTATGCTCTGAACCGATAACCTGGGAAGCAGCAAAAACTTATTCATTTTTGTCGCCTCCTGCCTGCAGCACTGTCAGGGCATCAGAAATCATAGCATACAGTTCTTCGTTGGAAGCGTTTCCACGGTATATCTGGTGGAACACGCAGCCGTCCTTTATAAACATGACCCTTCCGGCATGGCTGGCAGCCTGGATGCTGTGGGTCACCATAAGAATCGTCTGCCCTTCTTTGTTGATTTCTTCAAACAGCTTCAGAAGCCTTGAGGATGATTTTGAATCCAATGCTCCTGTCGGTTCATCGGCGAGTACTATCCTGGGATTTGTGATCAGTGCCCTTGCTGTGGCGGCCCGCTGTTTTTCACCGCCAGAAACTTCATAGGGGTATTTCTGCAGTATTTGCTCGATGCCGAGCTTCCTGGCCAGCGGCTCCAGCCGTTTTTTCATTTCATCTGCCTGTTTTCCCGCCAGTACCAGCGGAAGAAAAATATTGTCCTGCAGTGTGAAGGTGTCCAGCAGGTTGAAATCCTGGAATACGAAGCCAAGGTTGTCACGGCGGAAGGCCGCAAGCTCGCTCTGTTTTATTTTTGTCAGATCCTGCCCGTTCAGGATAACCTGCCCGCTGGTGGCCCGGTCGATGGTGGCCAGGATATTCAGCAGTGTCGTCTTGCCTGCGCCTGATTCTCCCATGATGGCCACGTATTCTCCCTTTTCAACAGAAAAGGTTACGCCGGCCAGCGCCTGTATTTTGGTGCCGCCCAGGCGCGAACCGTATATCTTTTTTACGTTTTTTACCTCAAGCAGTGCCATTTTTCCATCCCTTCCAAGTAAATTTATTATAAGATTGCCTGTTATGAGATGATTTTAATGCGGGCTGACATGTACTGCCATAATTCTTCCTTACATTTTCACTGCCAAACTTACATTTTTGTAAGGTTTGGTAATTTTAAAGGGATCATTCTCAAAGTTAACATAAATACGACTGAGCGGCGCATGTGACGATGCCGAGAAACAGGCAGCGGTGTAATGGTTAAGGAAACAGTTCCGTGTTTTTTGCTATCCCTATGGTGACTCTTGTGCCTTTGCCGTATTCTGAAGTCACTTCGATGGTATGTGACAGCTTGTCCAGTATCTTTTTGCACAGATAAAGGCCAATGCCGGTGGATTTTTTATCGAGCCTTCCGTTATATCCGGTGAAGCCTCTTTCAAAAATGCGGGGCAGGTCCTCGGGCCTTATGCCGATGCCGGTGTCTTCAATGATCAGTTTTACTGTATCAGCGGATGATTCGGCATGTATAGATATACCCCCTGTTGGAGTGTATTTGACTGCGTTTGACAGTACCTGGCCGATTACGAACTGAAGCCATTTTTCATCTGTGACTACAATGTAACTGAACTGCTGCATATTGAACGACAGCCTTCTGTTGATAAAAAGCAGCGCATTTTTCTTTAAAGCCTGCCTGACTATATCCTGCAGATCATATTTTCTGAACATGAAGTCTGAGGATATGCTGTCGAGCCTCTGATAATAAAGGATCATTTCAACATATTGTTCTATTTTGAAGAGCTCTTCGGTCAACAGTTTTGAACAGTTCTGCAACGCATCGCCGCCGGATTGTGCAATTGCTGTTTCATGTTCTGCTGCTGCATTATTTTCTCCTGATAAACCGGAAAGACTGTTGCTCTGTACGCTGTTCTGTATCAGCAGTTTCATTGCGGATATGGGGACCTTGATCTGGTGAGCCCACAGTGTGTAATAATCATTCATTTCCGTGTCCCTGGTGCTGATTTCGTTTTTCAAATTCCTGAGCTCATCGACGAGGCTGCATATGATCTGCTGGTACTGTGTTTCCATTATGCTTGCGGGTTCCGGAAGGATTTCAGTTATATTCTGCAGATTCATGCTGACCTCACGGAGCAAATCGTATTTCCTGACATACCTGATGAAGTCATATACCCCATAACAAAGAGCTGTGAAAGCCCACAAAAAGAACGCATAAAACAGGCGGCCCATATTTTCATGCTCATATAACATACATACGGCAAAGAAAAACATCATGCTGACGAGAAATGCGCCTGTGACCCTGCGTTTCTCCAGGATATACCTGCAAAGGAGCCTGTGTACAGGTTCCCTTCCGATGGTGTCATTGCTGGTGTTTATATCATTGGTTGCCAATGAAATAGCCCATTCCTTTCTTTGTATGTATCAGGCCTGTGATGGACGCCTCCTCGAGCTTTTTGCGCAGACGGTTCATATTTACGGTAAGTGTATTGTCGTCCACGAAGCAGTCATCGTCCCACAGCCTTTTCATAATCAGTTCCCTTGTGACTATCCTGCCTATATTTTCGAACAGGATGAGCATTATCCTGAACTCGTTTTTCGTCAGTTCGACCTTTTTGTCCTGGTACATTATAGTACCGTCCAGCGTATTGAAAAGGATGCCGTTGTATTCGAGCCAGGCATTCTGCTCGTTATATGCATATGTCCGGCGAAGAAGTGCCTGTATTTTTGCCCGCAGAACTTCCAGATCGAAGGGCTTTGCTATGAAGTCGTCACCGCCCATGTTTACTGCCATTACGATATTCATGTTGTCAGCGGCCGACGAGATGAATATTACCGGAGTACTGGACAGCCTGCGTATCTCGGTGCACCAGTGGTAGCCATTGTAAAATGGAAGGGAGATGTCCATCAGTACCAGGTGCGGCCCGAATCTGACAAAATCTTCGAGCACCCTGCTGAAGTCTTCCGCGCACTTTACTTCATAGCCCCAACGGACAAGATATTCTTTTACGACTTTTGCGATGACTTCATCATCTTCAACGATAAAGATCTTATACATAAACTCTCCTGAAAATTTTCTGGCACTGTTTATCTAACGGATGCTGCACAATTCTGCACGTTCGTCAGCGCATTACGCCTGCGCCTGCCAGGGAAGTACCTGTTTTCTGTACCGGTTCACCCGATCGAAGTGTGTCAGCACATTGTTATTATGTACCAGTCAATTATACCATACGTGGAAATGATACTTCACTGCTCTTTCGCTTGCAGAAGTTCCGGTACTATGCGGTGTGCCGCGATCAACGGGAAGATATCCATGATGAAAGAAGAATGCGCCAGTTTACTGAGTATTGCCATGCAAACCTGCGATTATCATAAAATGAGGTGTTATGAGATTGTCTGTGCTGACCACGAGGTGTATAATTTCCATGATGGATACTCCCAAATAGTTGTAAAAAACGTATAAAAGCGACGAAAGGTGTGCATGGTATGGTTTCCGGCGAATTAAGACTTCCTCGCCTTATCAGCGACGGAATGGTTCTTCAGAGAGATAAAAAAGTAAAAATATGGGGATGGGCAGAGCCGTTCAGCAGCGTGAACGTAAGCTTTGCCGGCAGGACGTATAACTGCGGAGCCGACAGGGATGGAAAATGGGAAATAACACTCGAGGAGCATGAGGCAGGCGGACCTTACAGCATGGAGATCAGCGCCGGCAGAGAATGCAATGGCGGAGCCTGTACTGACCGGGCAGTGATAAGGGATATCCTCATCGGTGACGTGTGGTTATGTTCCGGCCAGTCTAATATGATGACACCCGTATCCAGGCTGACCGACCTGTTCCCGGGGGAGATAGCGGAATCCTGCAGTGATCGGATAAGATATTTCCAGGTGCCTGAGAGACATGTTTTCGATAAAAGGCAGGATGACCTGGCAGGCGGGAACTGGGTGCCTGCAGAGCCGTCCAATATAAGCGGATTTTCTGCGGTAGCGCTTTTTTTCGCCTCTGAAATACACAGAAAATATAAAGTGCCGGTGGGCATAATAAATGCCAGCGTAGGAGGCACTCCGGTGGAAGCGTGGATGAGCTGTGAGTCCCTGCGCGACTGGCCTGATTTGCTGAGAGAACTGGAGAAATGCAGGGATGATTCATATGTCAATAGTGTAAAAAAGAGCGATGAAGCGGCAATGGCAGAATGGTTTGGAAAACTGAACCGGGCCGATGCGGGCCTTCGTGATGAAAACAATCCGTGGTACAGCAACGAATGTGATATATCGGACTGGAAAACAGTCAGAATCCCAACGAGCTGGGAGAGTATAGGCCTTAAGGGGTTCTGCGGTTCTATTTGGCTCAAAAAAGAAGTGGAACTGCCTGCAGAACTTGCCGGAAAGCCTGCTGTTCTGAGACTTGGTACCATTGTTGACAGCGATGTGGCTTATGTCAATGGAGCAGAAGTGGGTTCTGTAACATACCGTTATCCTCCGAGAAAGTACCTTGTCCCGGCAGGTGTTCTGAAAAAAGGAAGAAACGTAATCACTGTCAGGACCGTCAGCAATGCCGGGGAGGGAGAATTTGTCACCGATAAGCCTTACAGGCTGGAAATCGGTGAACATGTATTCGATCTGACAGGTGAATGGGTTTATAAAATCGGGGCTGTTATGAATGAACCTCTTCCGGAGATGACATTCTTTTCCTACAAACCTGCCGGCCTGTATAACGGAATGATATCGCCCCTTATGAAATATGTGATCAAAGGCATACTGTGGTACCAGGGTGAAGCAAATACACCGGCACCGAAGGAGTATTGCCGGCTGTTCACCAGGCTGATAACAGACTGGCGCAGGCAATGGAACCTTGGCAGTCTGCCCTTCATTTATGTACAGCTCCACAATTTCCAGAAGGCTGTCAGTGAGCCGGGCCCAAGCAACTGGGCGGAACTGAGGGATGAACAGCTCAGGACCCTGTCAGTGCCTGGTACGGCTATGGCTGTAGCTATAGATGCAGGAGAATGGAATGATATCCATCCCCTCGATAAGAAGACTGTCGCACACAGGCTTGCACTTGCGGCTCAGAAACTGGCTTACGGAGAGGACATCATATGTTCGGGGCCTATCTACAGCGGTATGGAGAAAGACGGGAACCGGATCATCATAAGCTTTAAGAAGCCGACCGGCGGACTGGTATCAAAAGACGGAGGGCCGCTTAAGTATTTCGCGGTAGCCGGAGCAGACCGCAAATTTGTATGGGCTAATGCCCGGATAGTTGATGACCATGTAGTTGTCTGGAATGATGAGGTAAACGACCCGGTGGCGGTACGCTATGCCTGGGCGGACAACCCGGAGGGAGCAAACCTTTATAATAAAGAAGGGCTGCCTGCTTCACCCTTCAGGACAGATGACTGGGAATTATAAAAAGCGCCTGTACAAGGCGCTTTTTAAACCGGTCTGTTATGAACGTCTCACTTAAGCTTACTCAAAAACGATAACTTTTCTATGCAGTGATTGTTTATCCAAATTATTGATTAAGGCTGATCATTGTTTTCCGGCATTTCATCCTGTATGTTATCTGTAGCAGCGGCGTCCTCAGCAGTGCTGTTTTTTTCTTCATTATCGGTGTTTTCTGCAATGGCTTCTTTCCCGGCAGCGGTACTGTTTTCAGCAGTAATAATGTTTTCCCTGGCAATGGCGTTATACTCTTCGGCGACTGCTTTTACAAGGTCATCCCATGTTATATTCCATTTGGCCATATATGCTATCGGGTCCACGTGATCGGTACCGCCCAGATATCTTGTGACATGTATATGTCCCCAAAGGGTTCCGGACCCGTCCGCCTTTGCCGGCGTGACACCGAGGTCAAGCCTGTACAGGTATTCGGCAGCCCTTCTGACGAGCTTTTTGTAAGAAAGCTCGAAATCTTCCTGTGTGTTTTCGTGGCACAGTTCGAGATGTATGTACTTGTCGTTGGCGTATTTGCCGGCGCCCCATGCCTTGTAGTCCGGGTCGGCTACCTGTATTATCCGGTCGGCATCAATAAATTCATGTACAAATGCATTCTGCCAGTTGTTTTTGACATAATTGGCTTCCAATACGGCATTATCGCCGGGGTTATCCGTGTAATGGATGACAACGCCCTCATATTTGCCCACACCCTTCAGGTATGGTTCCTTTGGCAGACCACTGATCCATTGCCTGGTCACATCATACAATGGGACGATTTCGCGCGGCAGGATCCTTTCGCGGCCGGAGTCGCCCCTGGACGCGCTTTTCTGCTGTTCCAGCAGTCTTCCGATCATCGTCAGGGTCTGTTTGTCGGCTACTCCATGGGGTTCGATGCCATAATTCTTTTGGAACTGTTTCAGCGCAGCTTCAGTTATTGATGCAAAATTTCCGGTAGCTGCAACTTTCATATAACCTAATGCGGCAAGATCCTCCTGGAGTTTCCTGACATCATCACCGGTATCGCCTTTTTTCAGCCCTTCCGGTTTTGACTCCTTTTTCTTCTGGGACGATTTCAGCAACTGGTCTATTTTCTGATGTGTAAGGGATGCAACGACTCCTGTTACCGGTAGGTTATACTTTTTTTGAAAATTCTTGACTGATGTCAGGGTAATTTGTCCAAAATATCCTGTCGGTGTCGAGCTGAAAAAACCCAGTTTTTTGAGGTCGGTCTGAAGTGTTTTGACCGCGCTGCCGCTCATTCCGTATTTTAAAACAGGTTTGGAAGCAGCAGATACACCTGCCGAAATGATCAGAAATGAAACGATTACTGTAAGGCTTATGATAATAAGCCTGGGTGGATTTTTTCTCATTGAATACCTCCGGGATATCAAACACTTATCGACAACTTTCCTGATTATACTATTATTTTACCATTTTTTTGACATGTTGGGAATAAGTAATTTGACCCATCTTACATAAAGTTTGTTTACATTAGCTGTAATGAAAATTCCATGACCTGAATTATGAAAACGGAAGAACTGTCACTGTGTCCGGGAGACCCGCCCCGGAGGCTGAAACAGGCGCTTCTGCGTGACTGGTAAGGTATGTTTTTTTATTAAGGAATAATATTCTTAATAATTTGTTAATAATTTATTTATAAAACTATGTTATATAATATATAATATTGGCGTTCTAAATTTTTTACATAAATACGGAGATGTCATGAAAATAACATTTAAAACAATATCTTTGGGTAAAATAGGAACATCATTCAAAAATATAACCGGCAAAATAAAGTTCAGCAAAAAAATAGCAATAGCAGCCGCCGCTGTAGCCGTGACCGTAGTGACCGTAGTGCTGCTTATCCGGTCGACGAAGGCGTATGAAGTGGTTCTGGACGATACACCGGTAGGAATAGTAAAGAGCCAGGCAGTGTTTGAGACCATCGTGGAAGATATAGTAAAAGACGCACAGGAGGAATACGGGACAGAATTTCTTGTTACCAGTGATATTGAATACAAAGAAGTCTATCTGCCGGACAGCAGCAGGATCATAAATGCCGGATCGGAAACATCGCAAGAACAGGTCAAAAACAACATTGCGCTTAAGGCAAAAGCGTACGCGATCAATGTTGACGGGACGGATGTAGCATATTTGAAAGACCAGGCTTCTGCGGAAGAAATCCTCAGTAAAATAAAGGAGCCTTATACAAGTGAAGATGAGAGCGGCGTTACTGTCGGGTTTGTTGAGAATGTGACCATAGTACCGGCAGAAGTTACAGCCGATAAACTGGACGATCCCGATGAGGTATACAGCAGCCTCACAAAGGAAACCGAAGCTGTTACAACATATGTGGTGCAGGAAGGCGACACGGTGAGCGAGGTCGCGCAGAAACTGGGCGTCAAGGTCAAAGATATACAAAAAGCCAATCCGGACCTGGATATCGACAGGATTTCCATCGGACAGGAACTGAAACTCTCCGTACCGAGATATGCGATAAATGTAAAGCAGAGTGCCATAAAGACCTATGAGGATGTTATCCCCTATGATACGGAGTATGAGGAGAGTTCTGAGCTTTACAGGGGCCAGACAAAGGTGAAGATCGAGGGAGCAGAGGGGAAAAAGCAGGTCAAAGCGGAACTTATAAGCATAAACGGAATCCTGGAAGAAACGAATATCCTGGAAGAAACTGAAATAACGCCTGCCAGGACAGAAGTTATATTAAAAGGAACAAAAGAAAGGCCACGTACGCTGGCATACGGCAAGTTCATCTGGCCGAGCACAAGCAGAGGGACCATTACATCCAGGTTTGGCGCCAGGTGGGGAGAACATCATTCAGGCATTGATATCGCCGTACCGAAAGGTACCCCGAATAAGGCAGCCGACGGCGGTGTTGTCATATATGCCGGCTGGTACGGAAATTATGGCAAATTGGTGATCATCGATCATGAGAATGGATATACGACCTATTACGGCCATAATGATACTATAACGGTTAAAAAAGGTCAGAGGGTTGCCAGAGGCGATATTATTGGCAGAGCGGGCGAAACGGGAAGGGCTACCGGACCGCACCTGCATTTTGAAGTCAGGAAGAATGGTGTTGCAGTAAATCCGCTGCCGTTCTTAAATAAATGAAAATCAGGCTGATATAATAATCGGGAATAAAATAATCAGGCAGATAATAAGCCCGGATAATATTTTTTGCAGGGCAGACCAGTATTTATGATCATGTTGGATGATCCGGATACTGGTTTTTGTTTGCTCATGAACGGCAATTCGATCCGGAACTTTTGACTGTAAAGTTGTCCGCAAGTAATTTCGGCTATTATAATTTATAATAAAGAGGAAATCGGTAATTTTGGCTGTTATCATGTCTGATATAAAGAGGTTGCCGGGAGTGCGGCGGATCCGTGTACACTCAAGCCATGAACCGTTACAATGCCGGCATAATGCCGGTAAATGGCCTGGTGGAAATAACAGGATAATAGCAGTGATTTTTGATGTGCAACGTTTCGCTGCCGGTTTGAGTGGGTATGTTATGGATATATATTATTAACTTTTAAGGGCGGCACGATAAAGGACTACTTGATGTTCAGCAGATATGAGGAGCGGAGTGAGATATGAGCAAAAGTGAAGTATTAAAGATTTCAGGCATGTCATGTGCGGCATGCTCCGCGAGGATAGAAAAGAAGCTCAGCAGGATGGAAGGTATACAGAATGCCGCTGTAAATCTTGCATCAGAGAAAGCTGTAGTTGAATATGACAGTTCAAAGATAAAGATATCGGACATTATAAAGGCGGTGGAAGAGCTCGGTTACGGTGCGGAACGCGCGGAGGAGATCAGCGCCGACAGGGAAAAGGAGCAGAGAGAAAAGGAAATAAAGCGTCTGAGACTGGAGCTGACAGTGTCGGCAGTACTGACATCACCGCTGCTGTTTGCCATGATACTGATGCTGATAAACGCCGATATTCCTGTTTTCCACAATCCTTACTTCCAGCTGGCGTTTGCCACACCGGTTCAGTTCGTTATAGGATTCAGGTTCTACAGGAATGCATTTTATGCGCTCAGGTCCGGAAGCGCCAATATGGATGTACTGATCGCTATGGGAACGACAGCGTCATACTTCTTCAGTGTGTACAATGCTTTCTTTGCACCTGCGGAACATGGAATGATGAAGGAACTCTACTTCGAAGCCGGCGCAGTGATCATAACACTGATCCTGCTGGGGAAATACCTTGAAGCGGTGGCCAAAGGCAAAACATCGGATGCCATAAAGAAGCTTATGGGGCTGCAGGCAAAAACAGCAAGGGTCTTAAGGAATGGTGCCGAAACAGATATCCCCATAGAAGAAGTTAATGTCGGAGATATCGTAATAGTCAGGCCTGGTGAAAAGGTCCCTGTGGACGGAAGGATCCTGGAAGGCAATTCATCCATCGATGAATCAATGCTGACGGGTGAAAGCATGCCGGTTGAGAAGAAAGCGGGCGACTATGTAGTTGGAGCGACTATCAACAGGTATGGCACCTTCAGGTTTGAAGCAACGAAAGTGGGAAAGGACACGGCGCTTTCACAGATTATAAAAATGGTGGAAGATGCCCAGGGCTCCAAGGCCCCGATACAGAAAATCGCCGACAGGGTGGCGGGAGTATTTGTACCTGCTGTCATAGCAATAGCATTGGTAACATTTTTAAAATGGTATCTTGTTACCGGCGATTTTGGCTCAGCCATCATAAGCGCGGTATCGGTGCTGGTTATTGCCTGCCCGTGTGCACTGGGACTGGCGACGCCGACAGCAATTATGGTCGGTACCGGCAAGGGAGCGGAAAACGGCATCCTCATAAAAGGCGGAGAATACCTGGAAACCACATACAGGCTCAATACTGTCGTGCTTGACAAAACAGGCACGATAACAAAAGGAGAGCCGGAGGTTACTGACATAATCACGGTGGGCAGCATGACAGAAGACGAAGTACTGCGGCTGGCGGCAATTGCTGAAAAGAGTTCCGAGCATCCGCTTGGGGCCGCCATATATGAAAAAGGCAAAAATGAGCTGGGCGCTTTGCCGGATCCTGACCAATTTGAGGCTGTACCGGGCAGGGGCGTGATGGCTGTTGCCGAAGGAAAGCATATTTATATAGGCACCCGAAAGCTCATGAAGGAAATCAATGCAGACATCGGACAGGCGGAGACGGCCGCCGAAAAGCTGGAGGATGAAGGTAAGACTGCAATGCTGATGGCAGCGGACGGAAAGCTTGAAGCTGTCATAGCAGTGGCTGACACGCTGAAGGAGAATTCAAAAGATGCTATTGATGAACTGAAACAGATGGGCATCGAAGTTTATATGATAACGGGAGACAACCAAAGGACTGCTGCGGCAATAGCCAGGCAGGTCGGTATCGGCAATGTGCTTGCAGAAGTCCTTCCCGGGAATAAGGCTGAGGAAGTCGAAAAGCTTAAAAGGCAGGGAAAGAAAGTAGCTATGGTAGGTGACGGCATCAATGACGCGCCTGCTCTCGCCACAGCTGATATAGGAATGGCCATGGGAACCGGTACGGATGTCGCGATAGAAGCTGCGGACATCACCCTGATGAGAGGCGACCTCAGAACGATACCCGCCGCCATCAGGCTGTCCCGCAGAACGATGAGAAAAATTAAGCAGAATCTGTTTTGGGCATTTATCTATAATATCATCGGGATACCATTTGCGGCCTTTGGGCTGCTCAACCCGATGATAGCCGGCGGAGCCATGGCTTTCAGTTCAGTGTCAGTGGTGACTAATTCGCTGAGCCTGAAAAGGTTTGATCCTGGTAAGGTATAATAGAAAAAAGACTATAATGTACGGCGGGTATTTGCCTGCCTGAGGCGGGCATGTATCAGCATGATAAGGAGGAATAGCAGATGTCGAAGAAAAACATATGTCTTACAGTCAGCGGAATGTCCTGCAGCCACTGTGAGAACAGTGTGAAAAAAGCTGTAGGAGCACTTAATGGAGTAGACAGCGTAAAGGTGGACCTGGAGAGCAAAAAGGTATACGTGGAATATGATCCGGCCAGGGTAAGCCTGGATGCTATTGAAAAGGCTATAGAAGATCAGGGTTATGACGTGGAGAAATGACCGGCGTCAAAGCAGGCGGAAAACTGACTGTATCTGATCCTTTCTAATTTCATTGATCGGTATGGTCAGTTGAAAATTTCAAAAAAATGTATTGTATTTGAATGAGTTTATGGTTATAATAAATACATTAATTTAACAGTGTATAAATACGATGACGAAGAGAGTACATGCAATGTTGATTCAAAGCGAGCGGAGGAGGGTGAAAGCTCCGTATGAAGCATGCATCGAAGAACACTTCCGAGTACCCAACCCAAATCATTGCAGAAAGTAGGCTTGGGCGGATTTCCACCGATAAAGGGAATAGGTATCGACAGGATTGGTATCGACGGAATTGTTTCATTTATGTATGACAGTGATATCAGGTCAGGTCCGTACCGAAAACGAGGTGAGCCGTAAGGCTAACCAGGGTGGCACCGCGGAATGTAAATACGTCCCGTCCCTGTACAAACAAATTGTACGGGGACGGGATTTTTGTTTGATGCAGGATAACCGGCTTGAAACAGGCGGCGTGTACATTTCTCTGCCACAATAAACACTGTTTTGCATTAACAGTAATCCAAAAAATCGGTGAAAAGGAGGAGATGTCGTATGAAAAGGTCGTATGCAGCAGAAGTGTTTCAGAATGATCTGAAAAAGGTACTTGTAAGGGGTTGGGTGCACAATATAAACTGCATCGGCAGGATAGCATTCGTACAGCTCAGGGACAAAACGGGCATAATACAGATAGTGACAAATGATGCCACAGTAAGAGACCTGAGACTTGAAATGAGTATTGAAGCAACGGGGGAAAAAGTGATAAACGATAATGCTCCTTCCGGAGCCGAGATACATGCCGATTCCATCAGGATCCTGGGACGGGCTTACTATGATATGCTTCCGTTCGGGATCAACAGGGGCCGGATAAGGGCTTCGCTGGAAACTCAGCTCGACCACAGGACCATAAGCTTGAGGCCCCCAAAAATGAGGGCGATATTCAAAGTACAGCAGGAAATCGAGCAGGCATTCAGGAATTATCTGTATGATAAGGGTTTTTCCCAGATCCACACCCCCAAAATCATAAGCAGCAGTACCGAGGGCGGTTCGGAGATGTTCACTGTGGATTTTTTTGGGCGGAGAGCATTTCTTGCCCAGAGTCCCCAGTTCTATAAACAGATGATGGTGGGAGCAGGTTTTGAAAGAGTTTTTGAGATAGCGCCCGCATACAGGGCGGAACTCCACAATACATGGAGGCATTTGAGCGAGTACGTCAGTATGGATGTGGAGATGGGCTTTATTGACAGTGCCGACGACCTGATGGATCTGGAAGAAGGTTTTATCAACTATTTGCTCAAGCATTTGAAATCTGCCTGTAAAACAGAGCTGGAGATGTATGGGGCAAGTCTGCCGGAAAAGGCAGAAATACCAAGGATACCGCTGAGAGAAGCCCAGGAAATATTGCTTGAAAAGTACGGAAAGAAATCACCTTCCGGCGGTATTGATGCAGAGGGGGAAAAGCTGTTTTCGGATTATGTGAAACAGACCTATGGATCGGATTTTGTTTTCCTTACGGGATATCCTGTTTCAAAAAGGCCGATGTATACGATGCCGGATCCTGCCGATCCGGATTTGACGCAGAGCTTTGACCTGATATATAAAGGACTTGAGATAACTACGGGAGGACAGAGGATCCATGATTATGAAATGCTCAGGCAGAATATTATTAAATTCGGCCTTGATCCTGAAAGTTTTTCATTCTACCTGAACAGTTTCAGATATGGAATGCCGCCGCACGGAGGTTTCGCTATCGGCCTTGAAAGACTTACCATGAAGGTACTGGATCTTGCCAACATACGTGAAGCGACGCTGTTCCCGCGGGATCTGAAAAGGCTGGAGCCGTAAAAAGTGTGAAAATATATTATGAGGAGTGCAGCTTATGAAAATATCAAGGGATGATGTTGTATATATTGCCAGGCTGGCAAAGCTCAGGTTCAGCGATGAGGAGATCGCAAAGCTCACAGGGGAGTTTGAAAATATCCTCGGCCACTTTCAGTCTATCGACAGGATGGATCTTGAAAATGTCAATGCGGATGTAATAAATAAAGGACAGGAATCTGTGTTCAGAGATGACGTGAACACAGTTTTCCCGGACAGGAAAAAGCTGTTCAGAAATGCAGGATCTATGCGCGGTACCTATATACAGGTTCCCAGGGTACTGGAGTAAAGGAGGTGTCCGGATGAGCAGCGGATTTATGAGTATAGGTGAGATCGTAAGGGGCGTGACCGGCGGAAAATACTCGGCAGCTGAGATCACGGAAATGTATATTGAAAAAATAAAAGCAGCTGATAATACAATCGGCGCCTTTCTTGCAGTTTGTGACGAAAGCGCCGTGGACCAGGCGAAAGCGATAGATGAAAAAATAAGAAGCGGAAAGAGGCCCGGAAAACTTGCCGGGGTTCCGGTCGCAGTCAAGGACAATATATGTACCGACGGAATTAAAACTACATGCGCATCCAGAATGCTTGAGAATTTTATTCCGCCGTACAATGCGACAGTAGTTGAGAAGCTGCTGGACGAGGATGCGGTCATCATCGGGAAAACGAACATGGATGAGTTTGCAATGGGTTCATCTACCGAAAATTCCGCATTCAGAAAAACAAAAAATCCCCGGGATATCACCAGGGTCCCGGGCGGTTCATCCGGTGGCTCGGCCGCGGCAGTCGCAGCAGGTATGGTCCCCGCTGCACTGGGTTCCGACACCGGAGGATCGATAAGACAGCCTGCGGCTTTCTGCGGAATAGTCGGCCTGAAGCCTACCTACGGGCTTGTATCACGGTATGGGCTGATAGCGTTTGCATCTTCCCTCGATCAGATAGGACCTCTGTCAAGGACAGTTGAAGACAGCGCACTGATGCTGGAAGTTATACAGGGTATGGATGAAAAGGACAGCACGTCGTACAGAGGAGAGTATCAGAAAGATTATGCGGAAAGTCTCGGCAGGGATATAAAGGGACTGAAGATAGGTGTCATTAAAGAATATTTCACAGAGGGACTTGACAGTGAAATCGCATCGTCGGTCAATGAGAGCATCAGGCATTTTGAGAGCCTCGGAGCAGAAGTTGATGAAGTTTCCCTTCCTGCTGCCGGTGACGGATTATCGGCCTATTATATAATTTCATCCGCTGAGGCAAGTTCAAACCTGGCAAGGTATGACGGCATACGATACGGATACAGGGCAAAGGATTATGCGGACATTGACGAACTGATGGAAAAGTCGAGAAGCGAAGCTTTCGGAGCCGAAGTGAAGAGAAGAATAATGCTGGGTACATTCGCCCTGTCTTCCGGATATTACGATGCATATTACAACAGGGCGCAGAAATACAGGAAACTGCTGAAGAGCCAGCTTGCCGGCGTTTTTGAAAAATATGACCTGCTCCTGGGGCCGACTTCGCCGGTACTCCCATTCAGGATCGGGGAGAGGAGCGATGACCCTCTCAAAATGTATCTTGCCGATATATATACGATTATTGTAAATCTGGCAGGACTTCCGGCAATATCGGTTCCATGCGGACGGAGCCGTGAAGGGCTTCCTGTCGGGCTTCAGCTTATCGGACCGCACTACAGTGAGCGGACGATATTGCAGGCAGCCTATGCACTGGAACAGGAACTGAAGCTTGAGCTGTGATACCGGTGGGATCGCTGCGGTACCTATATTATGTATTATAGTGTACACCGTATTGCCGTATGATACCCTGCAATGCCATAACGGTGTTCCGCAGCGACACTTTGGATGTATTGCAGCTATTGCGCAATATACTGCAGCTTGCAAAGTCATCTGTAGTATCTAAAAGGGATACTTTGTATACTGCCATAAGACGTTATGATATGCATTTTGTTTATTTAAACAGCAGGCAGGGGCTTAATGCCGGTTATGTCTGATAAGAAGGAGGTTGTCCGAATGAATTACGAAACGGTTATTGGACTTGAAATACATGCTGAATTAAACACGAAATCAAAGATATTCTGCGGCTGTTCAACGAAATTTGCTTCAGAGCCCAATGAGAACACATGCCCGGTGTGCCTTGGCCTTCCGGGAACACTTCCCGTGCTCAATGAGGAAGTGGTAAAGCTGGCTGTTAAGGCCGGAACGGCGCTGAACTGCAGGATCAACAATGTAAGCAAAATGGACAGAAAAAACTACTTCTACCCGGATCTGCCCAAAGCCTACCAGATATCACAGTATGACCTGCCCCTGTGTTCCGGCGGATATGTGGAATTCGACTGTGAAGGAAGACATGTCAGGGTCAGGATAAACAGGATACACATAGAGGAGGACGCGGGCAAACTGATACATCTTGAAGATGAGCCCTACACACTGGTCGACTATAACCGGGCGGGAGTTCCGCTGATAGAAATCGTATCGGAACCGGATATGCGCTCGCCCCTTGAGGCGGTGACATTTTTGCGGATACTCAAATCCATCCTCGAATATGGCGAGATATCAGACTGCCGCATGGAACAGGGATCTTTGAGGTGTGACGCCAATATTTCCGTGAGGCCGGCAGGACAGGAGGAATACGGGACCAAAGTCGAACTGAAAAACATAAACTCCTTCAGAGAACTGCAGAAAGCCCTTGAAAAGGAGGAAAAACGGCAGATCGAACTTTACCGTTTCGGCGAGAATCACAAGATAGTCCAGGAAACGAGAAGATGGGACAGCGGCAAGGGAAGGACCGTATCGATGAGATCCAAGGAGGAGGCCCACGATTACAGGTATTTCCCGGAACCTGATCTCGTTCCGGTCATTATCGATGAAGCAACGGTTGCCGGGATAAAAAAATCGCTGCCTGAACTGCCGATGGAAAAACACAGAAGGTTCACAGAGGAATATAAACTGAGTAACGACGATGCTGATATACTGACAAACGACAGGCATCTGTCGGAGTTTTTCGAGAACACCGTCAGGGCGGGCGCTTCGCCAAAAGCGGCAGCCAACTGGGTACTGGGCGACATGCTGAGGATGCTCAACGAAAATGGTGAAACTTCCGATGCCATACCTGTTGCTCCTGATTACCTCCGCAGGCTCATAGATATGGTCGAAGACGGTAAAATAAGCAATACGGCAGCAAAGGAAATATTTAAGGAAATGTTCATCAGCAGAAGGACACCGGAAGAAATCCTGGAGGAGAAAGGACTGGCTCAGATCAGTTCTGAAGAGGACCTTGCGGTGCTGGTCAGGAAAGTGCTGGTGGACAATCCCAAATCCATCGATGATTACAGGAAAGGAAAAACACAGGCAGCAGGCTTCCTGGTTGGACAGGTCATGAAGGCATCGCAGGGCAGGGCGAACCCCAAAATGGTCCGGGAACTGGTGCTGCGTGAGCTTGATGTTGTATAAGGAAGCGGTGATAAGGGCGTCAGGCCTGAATGTACTATCACAGTGGAAAGAGATTGTTCAGGCCTGACATCCGTAATTTATGGAACCTTGTCATAGCTCCGTTTTTCATTGAGTGCTTCAGTCAATTGGTTGAGCTTTGAAGTATCGCCTATGAGAATGACACCTGCCAGGCGGTTGTCGATGAAGAAGTATTTTTCGAAAGTATTTTTTGCCTCATCCCTGACTTCTTTTGTTTTGTATTTAATATCCGGGTTCCTTCCGTTGTCACCGGCAGCAAACAGCGAAGTATCCATGCCTTCAAAGGTCAAAGCAGGCGGAACGGGCTTATATTCAAGCTTTTCTCCCGCGGCGTTGGCTCCGGCGATTTTGCCCATCTCCACAGCCTGAGACCAGAGTGCATAATTGACGCCGTTGTAATATGCGCAGTCACCGCAAGCATAAATACCGGGTATACTGGTTTCCATTCTTTCATTTACAACCACGCCGCGTTCGACTGCCAGGCCGGCTTCTTTTGCCAGTGTGGTATTCGGGCAGACTCCGCAGGATATTATCACAAGGTCTGCCGGATAATATGTGCCGTCTTCAAGTTCGACACCTGTTACTGAAGTATCGCCGGTTATTGTTTTTATTTTTGCTTTCAGCCTGAAATCTATCCCTTTGCTCCTGATGATACCGGCAAGGAAGTCTCCCGCAGCATCGTCAAGCTGACGAACCATAAGCTTTTCAGCGACCTCAAGCACGGTAACATGGCTTGATTTGCTCATTTCCCAGGCCGCTTCGAGACCCAGTACGCCTCCGCCTATAACAACAGTATTTTTTACCCCTGGAGAAAGTTTCCTTATTTTTTTGACGTCAGCTATGCGGCGTATTGCGACTATTTCCGGCTTGCCGATGTTCAGGTTTGGCGGTATGAAGCATTCCGAGCCGACAGCATATATGCATTTATCGTACTTCAGAATACTGCCGTCACTCAGGGTTACTGTTTTGCTTGCCGGGTCGAGTTTCTCTGCACGTGTACCAAGCTTGTTTATTATATTATTCTGCTTATACCATACTGCATCGTGGACAGCAATTTCTTCGGCGCTTTCAAGCGTACTCAGGGCTTTTGTCAGCATAGTCCTGTTGTAGCTTGGCACAGGCTCATCAGATACCAATATTACGGAACACGTCGAATTTCTTTTCCTTATTTCCTCCGCTGCGCTGATGCCGGCGGCTCCATTGCCCAGGATCACAAATGTCTCATCGGTGTCTTTCCTGAACGACGTCTCTTCTTCCTCCTCATACGGCACAAACATTTCCGGACCTACGCCGCAAACAGGACAAACATCCAGGCTCGCGTCGAATATTGCGCCGCATATGAGGCATCTTACCTTTTTTGGCTTTTTGATCATTTTGTGTTCCTCCATATGCAACTTTGTTTTAGAATACTGTAACTGTGAAGATACTATAACTATTCTATACCAGAAATCCAAATTTTTAAACTAAAACAGGAAACTGATATCTGATGCCCGGATTCTCAGATTTTGCTTTCATATGTGTTTATAAATCTTCTTCTGGCTGCATTTTTATTTTATAATAAAAAAATATATACCATCGAATGCCTATATTAGTTTAAAATATTATCATATGTCTTACATTTTGCGAGGTACCTGATATGGAAAAGCAACGGGCCGGCATGAAACGTGCCATCAGCAATATCCTCTATGGCTTAAGGCTCATGTGGGGAATATGCAGAGGAATAGTCATACATACGGCTCTTATGAGTGCCATTGAGTATTTTGGCTGGATATTCTATGACCTCTTTTTTATACGATATCTCATAGGAACGCTGGAGAACCATGAAAGCTTTTCGTATATAATGAGGTTCATTTTGATTTCCGGTCTGGTGTTTTTCATAATTTTCGCTTATGCTTCGTACGTCGAGGGAACATTTCGTCCCGTTGCCGGCGTGACGCTGTATCGGAAACTTTACGGAATGCTGTACAAAAAAGCCGGAAACGTGGAACTCAGATGTTTTGAGGACAGCAGTTTCTATAACAGGTATGCACTGGCAGTCGATAAGGCGGACGAGAATCTGTCCATGATAGTACAGAACCTTTTTGGCATATTGTTTGGCGGGATAGCAGCCGTGACAGTGTTTTACACTATGTACACCATAGACAGCATTTCTGTGCTTTTTGTTTTCTTCCCAATCATCGGAAATTTCGTCTTTGGTTACATATACAATAAAATGATGTTTAAACGTGACCAGGAACTGGTCAGGTACAAAAGAAGGATCGAATATGTAAACCGTGTAATGCATCTTGCCGATTTTTCAAAGGAAATACGGCTGTCCAACGTATATAACCTGATGAAATATAAATACCTGAAAGCGATGGAAGGCATCTTTGATACTGTTGAGAAATATGTTTTGAAGATAAACCTGCCGCTCTGGTTCAGGAATTATTTCACCTTTACAATGATCTTTGAAGGAGTGCTGCTCTACGGCGCATACCGCACCATCGTCAGCAAATCCATGAACTTATCCGAACTTGCTGTGCTGTCTACAGCCATGGTATCTGCGGCATGGATACTGATAGGCTTTACCGATCAAATACTGCAAAGCGTGAAGCTTGGCATATTTATGGAAAACATCCGGAGCTTCCTGGAATATGAACCGAAACTGCCGGAGAACTATGACGGGATAATCACGGATAAAGAGATAGAATCCATAGAGTTCAGGAATGTCAGCTTTGCCTTCATATCCCACAGGCTTTCTTCCGTACGCAGTGCAGACATGATACTGATGCTGGAAAACGGACAAATAATTGAGCGCGGGACCCACAGGGAGCTTATGGAACTGAATGGTGCTTATGCGGATATGTATAGCAAGCAGGCAAAAAATTACCTTGCTGTTGAAAACCTCAGGGAGGTGAGTGCAGTTTGAAAACGGATAAAAAGCAAAAGCAGAGCGTAAAGAATATATTATCCAATAACTGGTTTATCATTAAACTGTCCTTCAGCGCTGCGCCGTTCTTCATGTGCTATATGATCTTTGAGGCTGTAAAACAGCAGGCGCTTGTCTTCCTGGAACATTCATACGGCATCAAGTTTGTGCTCGAGGCTGCAGAATTCCACAAACCGTTCAGTGTCGTCGTGAATTTTCTCCTGATCGTATTCGGAGCCTGGGCTGTTTCATTCCTGCTCAGCGGGATCTATCAGAACCTGGTGTCACAGAAAGGTCTGCCGAAAATAGAAAAGAAACTGCGGGATATGATCTATGCCAGGGTAAAGGAACTGGACCTGGAATGTTACGATAACCCTGATTATTACAATGAATTCGTGCTGTCGGTATCAGAGGCTGAAAAGTCCATTACCAGGACACATCAGATACTGGAGTCGATATTTGGCGGCTTAACGGCGCTGATAACCAGGGGCGTTTTCTTCCTGACATCGGACTGGCCTTCAATGTTCTTTATAATTGCGTCCTTCGTACTGACGCTGATATTCTCGCAGATGCTCAACAATGTCAACTTCAGGAACAGGCTCGGGAAGAATCCCCATGAAAGGAAGAGGGCTTATGTGCACAGGGTATTTTACCTCAATGAATATGCCAAGGAGATAAGGCTGAATCCCGGTATCGCCGGCAGACTTTTCGAAGAATTCGACAGGTCAAATAATGAAATACAGGATGTGGAAAGGGAATATGCGAAAAAGCGTACTATTCTCAATTTTGTTTCCGGTTATCTGACCAACAGTTTCATAAGCAGTGTAATATATATTTCATACCTGGTATTCCGCGCCGCGGTAAGCAGGGCTATCTCATACAGCAGCGTGGTCGTACTCTGGAATACGTCCGGCGACCTGAAGAGAAACCTTCACGACATTGCCGGCGTTGTGCCGCAGATTTCGGAAAACAGTCTTTATATTGAGAAAATCCGCAGCTTCCTCGCTTATGAACAGAAGATAACAAGCCGGCACAATCTGCCTGTACCGGAGAAAGCCGGTACGCTTGAACTGAGAAATGTCTCCTTCGGCTATAATGAGAAGGACGGTTATATTCTGAAGAATATAAATCTTACCATACATCCTGATGAAAAAGTTGCGCTGGTCGGATACAACGGCGCCGGCAAGACAACGCTGATTAAGCTTATAATGAGACTCTATGACCCCAATGAAGGTGAGATACTGTATAACGGCGTAAATATTAAGGATTACGATGTGAAAGAATACAGAAAGCTTATCGGGACAATTTTCCAGGACTACAGGATTTTTGCGGCGACAGTCGGAGAAAATGTTGTCCTCGACGAGGATGAGGAAACCCTGGAAAGGAAATACAGACCGGCTGTACTGAAAGCGCTTGAATACAGCGGTTTTAAAGAGCGGCTTGATAAAATGCCCAAAGGCCTTGCAACTGAGCTTACTACGGAATTCGAACAGGACGGTACCGACCTGTCGGGAGGGGAAAGCCAGAAACTGGCCATAGCCCGTGCTTTTTACAGGGATGCCATGATGGTGATACTTGACGAGCCTTCCAGCGCCCTTGATCCGATAGCCGAGTACCAGCTCAACAGGACCATGCTGCAGGCGGCGGAGGGGAAATCTGTTGTGTTTATTTCTCACCGCCTTTCAACGACCCGGCATGCGGACCGCATTTATATGATGGAGAAGGGCAGGGTCATTGAGGAGGGAAACCATGAAGAACTGCTAAGGCTGAAGGGCAAATACGCAGCCATGTGGAAGGCTCAGGCCGGCAGGTATGTGAATGTATAAAGGACAGGCGAAGGCAGTCGTCATTGCTGATATATCTGTTTTATTATCTCTTCGATACCTATCCATCCTATATTGATGTCCTTTACCGGGAGTAATTCTAGGAGCCGCGCAATTTCTGCCTGAACCGACCAGACCGTAATGACAATGCCGGCCAGTATGGAGCCTGTGCTGTTAAGGCTGAAGCCGCTGGCCAGGATGTTACCTATCGGGGGGTAAGGCTTCAGCAGCAGCCTGTCAAGCTCACCGATCTGTGCGATGATCCTGGACGCTGCTGATACGGCAAGCCTGAAGCGGAACAGCGGGTAAGGCCTGAGCAGGTGAATTGCAGGGTCTCCGGATAAAATATCCCTTGGGATCCCGCTGGCAACGTTGTTCCAGACAAAGGCATTGATTATATTGTAGGATACTGAATACCATACTATCTGTTCCAGGCTGTAACCCTTTATTTGTGCGGTATTATTGTATATATACTTTTGTAAAGTATGAAATTAATAGATCAGAAGTATGGGCTGAACCAGAACGGACATGGCGAAGGTCCATCTGTAAACAGCTGTTTAAAGGATACCTTAATTATTTCCAGGAATTTCCCGTGCCAGCCTCACATATCTTATGATTTCCATTATATTAGCATATTCATGCAATGCAGGCAACAATATTATTAGGCAGCAAAACGGGAAAAATCTGTCTGCCTGGATTTTGAAGGAGCCTTCTGGAGCTGACTTTTGCTTCTTAAGTTATTGCACCCGGAGTAAAATTATATTATACTTAAGTGTGAAAATTTATTACCAGATAATAATAGCAAATACTAAAACGATGCCGTATCGGGCTGTATGCTGAATAATGGTATGAACAGCATAAATAATGCCCGGGAAGAGGAGTGTGCGGAATGAATTATTTCCTGACCGAAGAGCAGCAAATGATAAAAGAACTGGCTGCAAAGATAGCTGATGAGAAGATCGCGCCTGTTGCGATCCAGTATGACGAGGAAGGCAGGTTCCCTCATGACATAGTCAAAGTCCTGGCTGACTCTGATCTTTGCGGAGTGTACATACCTGAAGAATATGGCGGACTGGGCGGCGGCGTGTTTGAAATGGCGCTAGTCGTTGAAGAGCTGAGCAGGGCGTGCGGTGGTATTGCGCTGGCATTTGCGGGAACAGGTCTCGGAATTTTCCCCGTAATTTTATTTGGCAATGAGGAGCAAAAGAAAAAATACCTTCCCGATATAGCAGCCGGTAAAAAACTGGCGGCTTTCGGACTGACGGAGGCCGATGCGGGCAGTGATGCCGCAGGCATTCGTACTACCGCTGTGCTGGACGGGGATGAATATGTGCTCAACGGAACAAAGCAATGGATCACCAACGGCGGAGAAGCCGATATTTATACAATAATTGCCTGTACAAACAGGGAGAAGGGTGCCAGGGGTTTCTCGGCATTTATCGTGGAAAAGGGCACACCTGGCTTTACATTCGGCAAGAAGGAAAATAAGATGGGCATCAGGGCATCATGCACCAGGGAACTTATATTTGAAAACTGCAGGATCCCAAAGGCTAATCTCCTTTCCAGGGAAGGAATGGGCTTCATAGTGGCCATGAAAACTCTTGACAGGACCAGGCCAGGTGTAGCTGCACAGGCCCTGGGCATCGCACAGGGCGCTTTTGACGAAGCACTCAGATACTCAAAACAGAGAGTCCAGTTCAACCAGCCCATATCATCCTTCCAGGCTGTCCAGCATATGCTGGCAGATATGGCTATCCAGCTGGAGGCGGCAAGGGCTCTTGTTTATCAGACATGCCGCTATATTGACAGCGGCGCAAAAGATTTTTCAAAAGAGTCCGCCATGTGCAAGGTGTTTGCATCAGATACGGCAATGAGGGTTACGACCGATGCTGTCCAGATCCTCGGCGGATATGGATATATGAAGGAATACCCTGTGGAAAAAAGGATGCGTGACGCGAAGATCACCCAGATATACGAAGGAACAAACCAGATCCAGAGAAATGTCATAGCACTGGAACTCATTAAAGGAATGTCAAAAAAATAACATGGGTTTGAACAATGGCTTCAGTAACAGTACTGAAGCCGTTATTTAACCTGTGCAGCAGGGAGCGATCAGTTAAGATGAACATAGTAGTATGTGTAAAACAGGTTCCGGGAACTACTGAAGTCAAAATGAACAAGGAGACCAACACGATCATCCGTGAAGGTGTCGAGTCCATAATCAACCCTTTTGACACATATGCGGTGGAAGAAGGCCTGAGGATCAGGGAAAAGATGGGCGGCAAGGTGACGGTGCTGAGCATGGGCATCCCGTCTGTGGCCGAACTTCTCAGAAGTACCATCAGCCTCGGGGTTGATGACGCCGTGCTCCTTAGTGACAGGGCATTTGCCGGAGCCGATACTCTTGCCACTGCCTATGCGCTGTCAATGGGTATTAAAAAGATAGGGAACACTGACCTGGTAATATGCGGCAAACAGGCAACCGACGGCGACACAGCGCAGGTTGGGCCGAGCCTTGCTGAAAAGCTGGGCTGGCCTCACACTACATATGTCAGGAAAATCGAAGAAATAACAGGGGATCATATAAGATGCGAGAGGATGACCGAGGACGGGTATGAAGTGATAGAAATGCCTCTGCCGGCAGTCATTACTGTCGTAAAGGAAATAAATGAACCAAGGCTTCCGTCCCTGAAGAATATGATGCGGGCCAAAAAGGCTGTTATAAGCGTCTGGACAGCAGATGACGTAGGTGCCGACAAAAACCTTTGCGGGTTAAAGGGCTCTCCTACTCAGGTTGTCAGTACTTTTGTACCTGAACATGAGATAAAGAGTGAGATGATAGAGGGAAATGCAGCAGAGCAGGCGAAAAAACTGGCAGACAAACTGCTGTCGATGCGGTTCCCGATATGCAGATAACAGAGGCAGGCTTGCCGGGGTCAGTATAAGTTAACATTTGGAGGTTATTGCAATGGCCAGTATAAGGATTATAACAGAAAAATGCTATGGCTGCAGGCTATGCGCAGGTACATGCCCGTTCGGTGCTATAAGCATAATTGATAAAAAAGCTGTCATACAGGATAATTGTACACTTTGCGGAGCCTGTGTTTCCTCATGCAAGTTCAACGCTATAGAGTTCATAAGGGATGAGACGTCAGAAGCGGCAGATTTATCTCAGTATAAAGGTGTCTGGGTGTTTGGAGAGCAAAAGGACGGAGAAATCGCCGGCGTTGTGCCGGAACTCCTGGGAGAAGGAAGAAAGCTGGCAGACCAGCTTAATGTAAAGCTGGCAGCGGTCCTTCTGGGCGAAGATATGGAAGCGGCAGCGAAAAAACTGATATCATACGGCGCAGATGAAGTATACCTGGTAGATCATCCTTCACTAAAGCGCTTTAACGATGAATCATATGCAGATATTCTCACGCAGCTTATCACCAGGTACAAACCGGAGATAGTGCTGATGGGTGCAACGACTTATGGACGCTCTCTCGGGCCGAGAGTGGCATCAAGACTGAATACGGGATTAACTGCTGACTGTACGAAGCTGGAAATCGACAGGGAAAAGAGGCTGCTGCTGCAGACACGTCCTGCATTTGGCGGAAATCTTATGGCTACCATCATCTGCCCTGATCACAGGCCCCAGATGGCGACAGTAAGACCGAAGGTTATGAAGGCGGCCGAGCCTGATCCGGCGCGGATCGGAGAGGTTATCAGGCCTGATGTTGTCATACCGGAGAATGTGAAGGTGAAGGTAGTTGACGTGGTGACAACTCTTTGCGAGAAGGTGAACCTTACTGAGGCTGATATAATAGTTTCAGGCGGCAGGGGACTTGGCGATCCCAAAAACTTTGCGCTGATACAGGAACTGGCCGATGTTCTTGGCGGAGCCGTCGGAGCTTCACGTGCAGTTGTTGACGCGGGCTGGGTAGACTACAGTCATCAGGTGGGGCAGACCGGCAAAACCGTTGGACCAAAAGTATACTTTGCGTGCGGTATATCAGGAGCAGTGCAGCACCTGGTCGGAATGTCGTCCTCAGATACCATCATTGCCATAAACAAGGACCCGGAAGCGCCTATCTTCAAGGTGGCTACGATAGGCATAGTTGGTGACGTGCTGGAAGTCCTGCCTGCCCTGATATCGGAGTTTAAAAAGAGACTTGGATGAAGATTCTGCTGAATTTAGCCGCCGCCTGGCTTTGCCGGGCGGCTTTTTAACTGATATATTTTTACATTGAAATTAAACTATAAAAAGCATGTACAAACAGCATGATGTTAAAGTGACGTGAGGACACCGTTTATTGTCCCGCTTTATTTTATTGCCCGTTCCATTTTACTGTCCCGGCCTGTATCCGGTTATTATTTCAGTCCGTACTCCGATATTTTTGTGTACACCCTTTTATTCCCGATCTGTTCACTCCTGAACAGTTCGACCGAATTAACCATGACAGGTCCCCAGGATGGGTTGCCGACTAATGTCTTTATCTCATCGAAGGGACGATCGAATACCACATCCTGACCTATTGTGATATGAGGCGTGTATCTGCGTGCTTCAGCCGGAAAACCCAGTGATGATGTGCAGTTGTCTATCTCAGCCGCCAGTTTTCCCAAAGCATTGGTATCTCCGCCGAGTCCCAGCCAGAGGACACGTACAAGCCCTTTTCCCGGGAAGATCCCGATTTCCGATATGTCCAGCATGAAGGGACTGTGGGATGCACATATCTCAGCCAATGCCGCATCAAGGCTTTTCTTCTGATCCATTGTGATCTCAGCCAGAAATTTCAGTGTAAGATGAAAATTGCCGCTGTATTTCCACCTTCCTTTGACTGAGTAACTCCTGAATTTCTGCTGCAGCCCGTATATATACTTTTTGCATTCATTGTCGAAATCTATTCCGATAAACGCTCTGATACGAATCAATCCTTTTGCATAATACTGGACTTCTGTGCACATGGTGCAGCTCACATTGTGCAGTACCATTATACCATAATATTACAGCCGGTTCAAAACCGGCTGTAATATTGCATTTATGATAATAAGTTGTTATACGGTTACCATTTCGGTATAGCTGCGGAACTCATCTGACCAGTGTGGTCATATATCCATAACAGCCAGCACCGTAGATTTATTGTGAATGACCAGTTCGCCGTTATCTCTGCAGGCGATTTCGCCTAATGACAGAGCACCTTCGACGCAATACCGCATGCCTCCCTGTATGTTTTCCAGTTCTTCAGTGAAGCGGTCTTCAAGGAACATAGCCCTTGAAATACAGTCGAACAGCAGCGGTTTATATTTCTCCGGAGCATTGAGCCTGGCTGCTATTGTTATTTTCATGGATGATTCCAGAAGAGAGTCGCAATCACCTTTGAGCACATATACTTCGGAACCTGCCGGGATTCCGGCTACACAAACGATCTCATCTTTTTCATTGACAGAGACCGGATCCCTTACGATAATCGATCCGTCTTCCTCAAGAATACCGAAGGGATGATCTTTGGCGTACAGGAAGAAGTCCTCCTTGAAAAGTGTAAGGTTTTCTTCCTCTTCTATTACCCGCCTGTAGATTTCAAAAGCTGTATAATTATCCAGGTCTGTAAGTATATTGTCATGCGAATTTTTTGTAAAATACGGTCCGTTCAGCTTTCTCCAGCCATGCTCGACGGCCAGGTGTGTTTCGTTTTTTACGATGCAGACGTACATTGCATCCTGGCAGACCTGTTTGCTGTTGAATATGCAAGGCCTGTGGATCATGTCGTAATATCCCGCTCCTCCGCCCACATATGTAACATTGCTGCCGAGTTTTCCAACCAGGGTATCTGTGAGATCCTTCACCTTGCCTGATAAACCGTCGACAAATACAATGGCGGTATATCCTTTCAGTTTCTCTTTGTCCTGGGAAAACCGCATCATGAACGGCAGCACCAGTGATGAATAGACAGGCTGGAGGATTTCTGCTATAAAGCCATCCCGTTTATTCTCCTTTCCGACTATAAGTCCCGGAAATATGCCGCCAAAAAAGCTGACATTTCGCTCGTTCAGAAATTGGATCATTTCAGCGACCTGATCTGCAGATTTGTCGCCCACCATGATCATGAGCTGATCTTCTGAGGATAGAGCAGACGAGGAAACAAAATCTTTCAGTGCACTTAAGCTCTCATAATACATAATCGTTATCCTCCGGAATATTATTTGACAAAAGATAGCACAATATTACCATTACAAATGTAATAATTTCAATGGCTTTATACTATGTTTGGTCTAAAAACTTTTCTTCACCGGCCACTTAACTTTTCATTCACTGTTTCACCACGAAATTTATATACTGTAATGTACATAAAAAATGCCGCTTTTATGGGAAACGTTACCGTGCATGGGATCAACGCCCTGAAGACATCAGGCGGGCATTTGACGGAGGATGGAAATTGGGTGCTGTAGTAGAAGTACATAATCTGGGAATGAAATATCATTCGCTCAACGGTGAAGTTTCAGCCCTTGAAAATATAAACCTGGAGGTTCAGGAGGGTGAATTTGTCAGTATAGTCGGGCCAAGCGGATGCGGAAAGTCAACGCTCCTGTCGCTGATAGCTGGTCTTCTTTTCCCGTCCGAAGGCTCAGTCATCGTCGGAGGGAAAAAGGTAACCGGCCCAACATGCCAGGTAGGCTATATGCTGCAGAAAGACTACCTGTTTGAATGGAGGACCATTTTCGAGAATGTTGTTCTGGGACTGGAAATAACAGGTACCCTCAACAGCGTGACCAGGGAGTATGTAGAAGGACTGCTCAATACATACGGTCTTTATGATTTTAAAGATAAATACCCGAATCAGCTTTCAGGAGGTATGCGGCAGAGAGCAGCACTAATCAGGACTTTGGCGACAAATCCGCAGATACTCCTTCTGGATGAGGCTTTTTCGGCACTGGATTACCAGACCAGGCTTGCAGTAGCCGAAGATATTTACTCCATTATCAAAAGAGAAAATAAAACTGCTGTTCTTGTAACCCATGACATAGCAGAGAGCATCAGTATGGCTGACAGGGTAATAGTACTGACCAAACGGCCGGGAACTGTAAAAAATATATACGACATAAGCCTGACATGCGACAGAAAGACCCCGATGAGCTGCAGGGAAGCACCGGAGTTCAGGTACTATTTCAACAGGATCTGGAAAGATCTTGATATACATGTGTGACGGATACGTTGAGCAATGTGCTGTGTAAGGGAGATGGACCGCTTGAATGACAAAACCGGTATTTCTGAAGCTCACAGACAGTTTCTGAAAAAGGTAAGAATGAGGAGAAATCTCATATTCGCCGCACGGATACTGCTGCTGGTTGCTTTTTTCGCATTGTGGGAGCTGTTGGCCGACCTGGGACTGATCGATCCTTTTATAACAAGCCAGCCGTCGAGGATAATCGATACTCTTGCCGACCTTTACAGGGAGGGTAACCTTTTATATCACACAGGAATAACATGCCTTGAAACTGTTACAGGTTTCCTGCTGGGGACGATAACCGGTACCATAATCGCCGTTATACTGTGGTGGTCTGAGTTCCTGTCAAAGGTGCTGGAGCCATACCTGGTTGTTCTGAACAGCCTTCCAAAGATAGCCCTCGGCCCTATTTTCATTGTATGGATAGGAGCAGGACCGTCATCGATAGTTGCCATCGCGCTTACGATATCGCTGGTGGTTACGATACTGGAAGTCCTCAATGGTTTTGTCTCCGTAGATCAGGATAAGATAAAGCTGGTCAGGACTTTTGGGGCCAGCAGGACCCAGGTGCTGACTAAAGTGGTGCTGCCTTCATCATATCCTGTTATCATCAATGCACTCAAGGTAAATGTAGGACTTTCATGGGTCGGTGTTATCGTCGGAGAATTCCTTGTTTCAAAAGCAGGACTCGGATACCTGATCGTATACGGGGGGCAGGTGTTCCAGCTGGACCTGGTGATGACCAGCGTGCTGATTTTGTCTGTTGCGGCTGCGCTGATGTATCAGGGGGTCGTATATATTGAAAAATCACTTCTGAAAAGCGGGAAACATACGTCGGCGTGACTTACTGAAATACGTATGCAAAGTGCTGCCGGGGGCTTATTATAAGCATGAACGGCAGCAATAACCGGATTGCAACATTTTCTGGCAAAATCAACTGTGATCAAATGGGGAGGAGGCAGAGCTATGAAAATATTCAGAACATTTTTGGCCTGTTTACTTATGATAAGTATTATGCTGGCTTTCGGAGCCTGCGGAGAGAAAAAGCTTGTATCGGTAAAGCTCAGTGAAGTAACACATTCAATTTTCTATGCACCCCAGTATGTGGCACTGAACCTTGGCTATTTTGAGGAAGAAGGGCTGGCTGTTGAGCTGATAAACGGGCAGGGGGCTGACAAGGTAATGACGGCAGTCCTGTCAGGCCAGGCGGATATAGGATTTTCAGGGCCTGAAGCGGCCATATATGTTTACAATGAAGGTAAGTCGGATCATGCCATAGTATTCGCGCAGCTTACAAAGAGGGACGGATCCTTCCTGGTAGGAAGGGAACCCCAGCCTGATTTCAAATGGACCGATGTAAAGGGCAAATACATAATTGGCGGAAGAAAAGGCGGGGTGCCCGAGATGACACTGGAGTATGTACTTAAAAAGAATGGCATTATCCCGGGTGAGGATGTCGAAGTAGACACGAGCGTGCAGTTTGCATTGATGGCCGGTGCCTTTACCGGAGGAACGGGAGATTATGTGGCTTTGTTTGAGCCTGTAGCATCAACTCTTGAAAGGGAAGGAAGAGGTTATATAGTGGCTTCCATAGGAAAGGAAAGCGGTGAGATACCTTATACGGCCTACTATGCAAAGAAAAGTTATATAGAGAAAAACTCCGATGTGATCCAGAAGTTTACCAATGCCATATACCGTGGCCAGATCTGGGTCGATACCCATACCCCGGAGGAAGTGGCAGAGGTCCTGAAGGATTCATTCCCGGATTCCGACATAGAACTTCTCACTACAGTGGCGAAGCGTTATAAGGATCAGGATACCTGGAACAAGGATCCGGTTATGAAGAAGGAGTCACTGGAACTGCTCCAGGAAGTTATGAAAGAAGCCGGCGAACTGGAAAAGGAAGCGCCATTCGAAGCGCTGGTTGACAACAGTTTCGCCCAGAAGGCTATCAAGAGTATAGACAAGGCGGATAAATGAAAGAGCATTTGAAAAACAGAATCTGGTACATTGATTCTTACACCATAACATAAATAAATGGAGTACATCGTTCCTGTACTGCAAAACCAGCATGCCGGCATATAAAGTGCCGGTATTTTTTTATCTTTGCATCCACATTGGGCAATTGAAGGCAATAGCAGGGGGGACTATGGTATGTTTGAAAATGTATGGTAAAATATTAGTTACTGGTACTTTTGAATTTTTTGTGAGATATGAAATTATTTGAATGGAGGTTTCATATGAGTATCGAAAAAAGCTTTTTTGGACGCATGCAGGATGGAACGGAGATAAATCTGTATACGTTGAAAAACAAAAATGGTATGACAGTCGGCATTATTAATTACGGCGGGATCATCACATCCATTAAGACAGCTGACAGGAACGGGCATATGGATGATGTGGTCCTTGGCTATGACAACCTGGAGAGTTATCTTAAGAAGGGTCAGTATTTTGGCGCGATTATCGGCAGGCATGCCAACAGGATCGAAAACGCGGAGTTCGAAATCAACGGGAAGACGTATCATCTGGCCCAAAATGACGGGAAGAACCATCTGCACGGAGGCAGCCGCGGATTCGACAAGGTGGTCTGGCAGGCAGATATAATCGACAACGATGGAGTACAGGCGCTTCAGCTTAAGTATCTGAGCCGCGACGGCGAGGAAAATTATCCCGGGAATCTTGATGTAACGGTAACTTATACGCTTACGGACGACAATGGTATCAGAATAGATTACTATGCTGTTTCTGACAAGGATACCGTAGTAAACCTTACAAACCATTCATACTTCAATCTGTCCGGCCATGCATCGGGAGATATACTGGATCACCAGGTAATGATCAATGCCGATCGCTTTACTGCCATAAATGATGAATGCATTCCGACGGGCGAGATCAGGGATGTTGCGGGTACTCCTATGGATTTAAGGACACTTAAGACAGTAAGGGACGGAATCTGTACCAACGACGAGCAGATAGCATTCGGACACGGATATGACCATAACTGGATTCTAAAGGTTTCAGGGGACAGGCCTGAAAAAGCAGCAGAAGTATATGACCCCCGCAGCGGCAGAGTCATGGAGGTATATACGACCAAACCGGGAATACAGTTCTATTCCGGAAACTCCATTGAACGCATCACAGGCAAGGAAGGGGCAATATATGACCGCAGGAGCGCTCTCTGCCTTGAAACTCAGTATTATCCGAACGGTACAAAACACAAACATTTCCCGTCACCTTTCCTTAAAGCAGGTCAGGATTACAGGTATACGACTATTTACAAGTTTTCGGCAAGATAATTGCTCAGCTTAGATACGTGCGCCCGCTTGTTCCAAAATGCTGACCGGTACGGTATATAAAGTACCGGCAGCATTTTGCATAATCAATATTTTATCTTACAGGCAAAGAAATAAGGGGGTTGTTCATTATGGACAGAACTGTCATCATCACGGGAGCTGCGGGAGGACTTGGCATAAATATTGTAAAGCAGCATCTGAACATGAAGGATAATATCTATGCCATGGACTGTAAAATCACCGATGAGCTGAAAACTCTGGCGGATACATCGGAAGGACTGAAGATATACAGCTGTGACATAGGGTCGACCCAAAGCGTCGCCGAAGCAGTCAGAGACGTACTGGCTGCAGGCAGGAAGCTGGACATAATATATAATGTGGCCGCCATTTACAGGCATGAAGACAAGGTCGGACTTGAAAATACTGATCTTGATGCCGGCATACAAATGATAAATATCAACGCACTAGGTGCACTTCGTGTGTGCAGGGCGGTCTGGCCGCTGATACAGGAGGGCACCCTGGTTGTCAACATATCTTCGGAAGCAGGCAGCATAGGCGCAAGCAGACGCAAACAGGAATATTGCTACTGTATGTCGAAAGCGGCACTGAATATGGGAGCAAAGATACTTTCCAATGAGCTTTGGGAACGTTCTGCGCGGGTGATCAGCTTCCATCCGGGCTGGATGCGTACGGCGATGGGAGGCCCGGGAGCCTTAGCCAGCAAGTATTCGGTTTCGCCGGAGAAAAGTGCGGCGAATATTGTGAATATTGTTCTTAATATTGACGAAGTGCCGAGGGACCAGATGTTTATGACACATACGGGCGACATATTGCCCTGGTAAATGATGAGGCGGGTACTGCCGGTCCAATCCCCCCAACAAGCCCCGTAAACCGCTTACGTGAAAACTGCGGCAGTATCGTTTGTGGAGGCCATGTTTCCATACTACAGAGCCTTACTGCAGGGTATAACGCAGTACAGGGGGGACCGGCATACCCGTAAGATACGACACCCTACCAGAATATCCATATATGCCGAACAGAGACGACAAACCAGGTGCATACGTTGTCGGAGCCATAGCAGTCATTTTTTCCTTATTTCAGTTGTATACAGCGCTTTTCGGCACATTCCCGGCCCAGCTGCAGAGGGCGATTCATTTTGGATTCGTTCTGCTGCTGGCATTTCTGCTTTACCCGGCCACATCCAGGTCACCCAAAGACAAGCTGCCGGTAATAGATATTATTCTCGGTATAGCCGGTGCATGTGTTGCCGGGTACCTGGTGATCAATTACAGGGCGCTGATCGGAAGATCAGGGGCATTTACCACTGTTGATATTATAGTCGGAGTAGTTGGCATACTTCTTCTGGCCGAAATATGCAGAAGGACAGTCGGATTGCCTATATTGATAATAGCCGGCGTATTTATCGCATATGCATATTTGGGGCCATATATGCCGGGATTCCTGAATCACCGCGGCTATTCCTTCAAAAGGATAGTATCACATCTCATGTTCACTACTGAAGGTATACTCGGAATACCGTTGGGAGTATGTTCAACCTTTATATTCTTATTTATTCTGTTCGGTGCATTCCTTGAAAAAACGGGTATCGGCAAATTCTTCATTGATATTTCCAACGCCATTGCAGGTTTTGCAGCCGGAGGCCCCGCAAAGGTGGCAGTCCTGACCAGCGCCCTTGAGGGAACAGTATCGGGCAGTTCTGTCTCCAATACCGTAGGATCGGGAAGCTTTACGATACCAATGATGAAGAGCCTGGGCTATAAGCCGGAGTTTGCTGCGGCAGTTGAAGCTGCGGCATCGACAGGCGGGCAGATCATGCCGCCCATCATGGGTGCGGCGGCATTCCTTATGGCGGATACATTGGGCATACCTTACAGCCAGATCGCTGTGGCTGCGATTATACCGGCACTGCTCTATTTTACGGGGATATGGATCATGGTTCATTTTGAAGCGAAAAAGACAGGCATGCGGGGGCTCAGCAAGGAGGAGATTCCCAGGCTGTGGGATGTTTTAAAGGACAGGGGCCATCTCATACTGCCGCTTATCGCCATCATATATTTCCTCTCCCGGGGATCCACTCCGATAAAAGCGGCAATATACGGCATTATAGCTGCTATTGTTGCCAGTTTCCTGAAGAAAAGCACACGCATGAAGTTTACTGATTTTATAGACGCACTTGAAACAGGCGCCAGAAATATCCTAAGCGTAGCTATTGCATGCGGAATGGCAGGCATAATCATAGGTGTTGTGACTCTGACAGGTCTGGGACTTAAGATGGCATCAGGGCTGCTGCAGATCTCCGGAGGATCCAGGATCCTGACTCTGTTCTTTACAATGCTGTCATCACTGATACTGGGAATGGGAGTTCCAACCACAGCCAACTATCTCATAACGTCCACCATTACTGCTCCTGCAGTAGTGCAGTTGGGTGTTCCCGTACTGGCAGCGCATATGTTCACATTCTATTTCGGCATAGTTGCTGACATAACACCGCCGGTCGCACTGGCGGCTTATGCTGGTTCAGCGATTGCAAAAAGCAATCCTTTCAAAACTGGTGTTACAGCTACAAAACTTGCAATTGCGGCTTTCATAATACCCTATATTTTCGTTCTGAGCCCGGATTTGCTGCTTATCAACACAGAACCGCTCCATATTATCCAGATCATAATAACATCATTGATCGGCATGCTTGGTGTCGGTGCTGCCATGGAAGGCTATTTCCTGACACATGCAGGCTGGATTGAACGGCTTCTGTTCCTGGCAGGCGGATTATTGCTCATTGACCCCGGACTTGTAACGGACCTGATCGGGTTAAGCCTTATCGGCCTCGGACTGCTGTGGCAGATCAGGAAAAAGAAAAGCAGCAGCGCCGCAAGCAATGTGAATGCGTGACCGGTACGGCAGCGGGAAAAGTCATAATACACCGGCGGGTAAATCTGCAATTATGAAATAGATTTTGGCAACGAAGGGAAATATACATGAACATACGGATATATCAGCAACAAACATCATTTGATATGTCTGTATGTTCTTTTTTTTTCAGACATTTGCAGGCTATTAAGCGTTTAACGTTATGAAGAAGCAAAATGGGAATATATATTAGCGTAACATTTCAGACATTTTAATTCGTGACAAGGCAAGGAGAGGATGAACTGATGAAGTACAGTTACAATTCATACGTCTACGGAAGATGGATAAAATAGGGAGCAGCAGCACTGATAGTTATCATTCTGGCTGTTGCTTCCATCAGCACATACAACGGACTGATAACTGCGGAGCAGAATGTGCAGAAGCAATGGAGCACCGTTGAAAGTATGATGCAAAGGAGAGCTGATGTGATCAGCAACCAGGTCGAGGTTGTTAAAGGATATGTAAAGCATGAAGAGAAGGTTTTCAGTGATATCGCATCTGCAAGGGCAATACTGTATGACAATTACTCAGATGTCAGCAGCAAGATGGCGGCCGATGAAGAGATGGCAAGGCTTGGACGTTCAATTATTGCGCTGGCTGAAAATTATCCTGAACTGAAAGCAGATGAGCTCTTCAGAAACCTGCAGGTCGATATAGAAGGTTCAGAGAACAGGGTTGCTGTCGCAAGAAAGGATTATAATGAAGCGGTTCAGGCATACAATACGAAGCTGTCAAGATTTCCGGGGAATATATTTGCCAGGTTGATGGGCTTCGGAAAGAAGGAATATTTCAAAGCTTCACCTGAAGCTTTGCAGAACCCGGAGATAAATTTTGACAACTGACAATAAGAAGCTGATTTGTGCAGAAAGAGCAGGGCTTTTATGAAAAAGTTATCAGCGGCTTTTATTACAATTGCATTGATTTTTTCTTTAACAATCTGTACTGCGGCACAAGCTGATCTGCCTTCACCCACCAGTGAGTTCTTTGTCAATGATTTTGCCGGAGTACTCAGCAACAGTGCAGAGGAAACCATCAATCATATGGGAAAGGCACTTGAAGACATGACAGGTGCCCAGGTTGTCGTCGTTACTGTCCAGTCCCTTGATGGTCAGGATATCGACAGCTATGCCAATGAATTGTTCAGAAAGTGGGGAATCGGAGAAAAGGACAGGAATAACGGTGTACTGATTCTTAACTCTGTATCTGACAGGATGCTGAGGATAGAAGTGGGTTACGGACTTGAAGGTGCGCTGACAGATATCGAAACCGCTGAGATAAGAACAGAGTATATGAATCCATATCTGAAAGAGGGCAATTATGACAGCGGTATACTAAACGGATATACAGCAGTAGTTAATGCTGTTTGCGAAGAGTATGGCATTGATATGGATGATCTGTTGCCAAAATGTCTCCGGACAGCCTGCCGGATTATGATTATTACCGGCAGCAGTGGGAAGATCGGAACCGTGAGGAACATGAGACCGGGATACCTTTCGCTGTACTTGCCTTTTTTGCATTTCTGGCCATTGATGGATTGTGTTTCAGGTTCCGGATTACTCGTATTTTGCTGAATATTGCTTTCTTCAACAGTGTTTTCGGAGACGGCCGCAGAGGCCGCGGAAGACGCGGGGGACGCGGCGGTTTTGGCGGCGGTGGCTTCGGAGGTGGTGGCTTCGGAGGCCGGGGCGGCGGTTTCGGCGGCGGAGGCTTCGGAGGTTTCGGCGGCGGTGGCTTCGGCGGCAGCTCCGGCAGAGGCGGCAGTTCCGGTGGCGGTGGAAGCAGCGGCAGATACTGATGCAACATGTGAATTAGGCTAATCTGAAGGATTATACAGTGTACGGATACTGCATAGTTTTCTGATTGAAATGATGTTATGCTGACTTGCGTGACCGAGACTGAATACATATGATAAACGATAAACATACTAATTCAATTGAACAATTTTCTTGTGTATGATAATATTTCCATAGTATATTATAAATTTGGGAATTGGGGGAAAAATAAATGAAATTTAAAAAACTCAATGCAGGCATTTTGATATTGATGATTCTGTTGTGCACTTCATGTGCGACGTCAAAGACACCGGTCACATCTGAAGCTTTCAAAGAAATAATGGAAGATGAAGGCTACGACATTTACGAAATTACAGATCAGTATGAGGAAGGACAGTTTGATTCTGCCCAGATAGCAATGAAAGACGACTATAAGGTAGAGTTTTACGTATTGCCGACCGATGATGCCGCAATATCTATGTATAATATAAACAAGTCTGATTTTGAAAATCTTAAAGGCAGTAATTCCGCGAACAAGTATGTTGAAGTGGGTAACTACGGCTTTTATGAACTGACTACAGGCGACGGCTATTATGCATTATCCAGGGTAGACAATACGCTGGTCTTTATAAAAACAGACAAAGAAAACAAGGACGAAATGAAAAAAGTATTGAAAAATCTGGGTTACTGATCTAAAGACCGCATATAACGGAATCTGAATACATACGGGAAGTGTATTGAATCAGTTTTCACTTGATGAATACAACGGAGTTTTGAGAGTCGCTACCACCACAGGACAGTCAGCAGCTGACATGAAGAACAATGTGTATGCCCTGGATGAAAATATGAGGATCGCAGGCCGCCTGGAAGGAATTGCAGAGGGTGAGACAATATACAGTACCCGTTTCGCAGGTGAACGGGTATATATGGTTACATTCAGGAAAACTGACCTGTTTTTCGTGATAGACGCTTCTGATCCCCAAAAGATGCGTGTGCTTGGCTATCTTAAAATACCAGGATACAGTACATATCTTCATATACTTGACAATGATCATGTACTGGGGTTCGGATATAATACGGATGAAACAGACGGGCGGGGATTCGATGCCGGAGGACTCAAACTTTCGCTTTTTGATGTTTCTGACGTAACGAAACCGGTGGAAATAAAAAAAGAGGTTATGGGAACCTGGGCATATTCACAGCTTGGATACAGCCATAAGGCGCTGATGATATCTTTGAAGAAGGGCATAATGGGATTCCCGGTTATCTACTATAATTCGGATTCGGATTATTTCGTGGGCTTTTACCTGTATAATATTTCCCGGAGTGATTTTTCATTCAGAGGGCGTGTGACCCACATACCGGACGATGCGTCAGTTGATGATGTCACTGAGGAAGATTTTATTTACAGAGGCGTATACATAGGCAATAACTTGTATACGGTTTCTTTAAACAAACTGCAGGTCAATGACCTTGACACACTGAAATTGAAGGCGTCTCTTCAGCTCAGGTAAAACAGCGGCAGATATCAGTTATTGATATCGTATATGTCAGAGAATTCGATGTTTATTCGCTCAACAAGGCTCTCGAGGCTTTTGCCGGAGCCTTGTTCGTTTTCATCGGACGGCTGTTGTCCCGGCAGTAATCTGACAGGCAAATGTATGGTGAATACAGTTCCTTTAAGGGGCTCGCTGGATACATATATGGAGCCGTTATGAGCTTCGACGAGTGATTTTACCAGTGACAGCCCTATACCGGTGCCGTAACGGTTTTTTTCAAGGGTTGATTCGACCTGTTTGTAACGGCTGAAAATATGAATAAGTTTATCCTGTGGTATTCCTATGCCTGTATCGCTGACCTGGATAATTACCCTGTCGAGCTTGTTTGTAACGGTTACGCTGACAGTGCCGCCTTTGTCTGTGAATTTAAGGGCGTTTGACAGCAAATTCAGCATTATACGTTCAATCATATGGGGGTCACATGCCGTGTACCTGACTTCATCATCAGTATCAAAAATTATCCTTACGCCTTTATGCTCAGCGTAATTTACCACAGACATGGTTACATCCTCTATAATGCGGACTATATTATGATTGCCCATGTTGACGGGGAGGTAACCATTTTCATATTTCGTTACATCCATCATGTTTCCGATTATCCTGATCAGCCTGTAGCAGTTCTGCTTTATTGTACGGATCTGTTTGAGCACCTTCTGATGATTTTCACAGGTACATGGCTCTGGCTTCAGTGATTCAATGAGCTGAGTGGATGCAAATATAACATTGAGAGGAGTTTTAAGTTCATGGGAGAGATCGGTGAAGAAGCGCAACCTCATTCTGTCGTTCTCACGGATGCTGTCGATCATCTGGTCGATAGACTGTGCAATTGATGCCATCTCATCATTGCCGTATATATTGGCCCGGGCAGTGTAATCACCGTTTTTTACTGCAGAGACCGTATTTTTTATGGCGGTAAGCGGAGACAATGTTTTCTTTGCCAGCAGCGATGCCAGGATAATGGAGCCGATGGAAACGACACATATTATGATGATATAAAGCAATAAGTTTCTGTATTTTGAGGCCAGCCTGTCAGCATTGAGTGATATAACGAATTTCCAGCCTCCAACAGCAGCAGGGTTTATTGTATTGACTGCCGCCGGACCAGCGGGGATAAGCTTGTCCCCGATTTCAACAGTGCCTGCTTCATCAGCTTCAACGAAGTATTCCATACCATCTGCCAATGCGTAGGATGTGCCGTTTGCCGGCCCATTGGTGTAAACTGCATTTCCTTTTTTGTCGAAAATGATGAAATCCCTTTCATTTGTGCCATCTATGCCGTGCAGGTTTTCTGAAAATACTGCCGGATCAACCTGGCCGGCCAGTATGCCGCAGGTACCTTCACTGTTTTCTATCCTCCGTGCGACAATAATTACAGAACCGGTATTTTTCATCGACGGGACAATACCCGTAATTACTTTTCCGTCACCGTACAAAGCAGAAGAGAAAAATTCTCTTCCTGATACTGCAACACCTGTAAGATCAGGGTCCTGACTGGCCAGAACAGTGCCGTCCGGGCTTATCCATGATAATGATGTCAGTTCATCCGGTAATGAGTCATTCCCGGACATATATTGCTGTATATCGTCGGAATCCATTCCTGATGCAGACAGAAAATTCCCGATTACGGACTCCAGCAGCCACACTTTTTCTATATAATTATCAAAGAAAACGGCCATAGATCTGGCAAAAGCCTCACTGTCGGCCTTCTCCTCTGCGATACTGCTGCGGAGATCATTGACGGAAAAAATCAATCCGACAGAAGACAGCGGCAACGATACTCCAAGTACCAGAAGGACCATTTTGGCTTTAAAGCTGAGTCTTTTCATTGGAGCCTCCTGTATGACTTGTAAAAATACAGTCAAAACAAACAACAATTATTATATCAAAAAAATGTCTTTAAATACAATTACATCATACATTACATTTACATTACACGCAATACAAATTTATGTGCATGTTTGTATATTAATATAAACCTGTATTACATGCTGATCAGCCCGCTGTGCATACCGGGCAATAATTATTTTTGTGTGGTTTTTTGTAGTATAATGGTATATGGATTGATCCGTTATCAGGGTAAATGCTTTCCGAATAAAGGAGATGAGATAATGTCTGATTTGGAGAAATTTAAGAAATGGGCAGGGGACTGTTCAAGAATTGTATTTTTCGGAGGCGCAGGTGTCTCGACGGAAAGCGGGATACCGGACTTCAGAAGTGTTGACGGACTGTATAATCAGAAATATAAATATCCTCCTGAGACCATACTCAGCCATTCGTTTTTTGTACGAAACCCGGCGGAATTTTTTGAATTTTATCGCGATAAGATGATTTTCCGGGATGCTAAGCCAAACATTACGCATATAAAGCTTGCGAAGATGGAATCGGAAGGCAGGCTCAAAGCTGTTGTGACCCAGAACATAGATGGACTTCATCAGATGGCAGGCAGCAAAAAAGTACTGGAACTGCATGGCTCTGTCCACAGGAACTACTGTATGAAATGCGGCAGATCATACGGTATTGAAAAAGTGACTGGATGCAGCGGCATACCTTTATGTGAATGCGGAGGAATCATAAGGCCTGATGTGGTCCTGTATGAAGAAGGGCTTGACCAGGATGTTTTGAATGAGGCAGTCAGGTACATCAGTGAGGCCGACATGCTGATTGTTGGGGGTACGTCGCTGTCGGTTTATCCTGCAGCCGGGCTTGTCAGGTATTACAGGGGTGATAAGCTTGTGCTGATAAATAAATCTCCCACGCCTTATGACAAATATGCGGATCTTCTGCTCCAGCGTGGGCTGGGGGAAGTATTCGCAAGCATATAGGCATTTTCTAGGCCGGCATTTTTACATATACTGAGCATAATGAGGTGCATAATGTACGATATCATTATCGTGGGCGCCGGACCCGCAGGCGCAACGCTGGCAAGACTGGCCGGAAGCAGATACAGGATCCTGGTGCTGGAGAAGAGGTCATTTTCTGATGGTATGCCATTCTCAGCCAGAAAATGCTGCGGAGGGCTCCTCGATCCGGATGCCCAGCGTATGATGGCAAGTTTCAGCCTTGGTATACCGAAGTCGGTACTGATGAGTCCCCAGCTGTTTGCCGTGCGTACCATAGACATCAACAGCAATATTGAACGGTATTACCAAAGACATTATATCAACATCGACAGAAATGAATTCGACAAATGGCTGGAGTCAATCGTTCCGCCATCCGTAACAATAATAAATGGCTGCCTGTTCAGATCGTTTGAGGAAAAAGACGGCCATGTCACTGTAAGATTCTGTTACAAGGGCAGGGAGTATGAAGAAACAGGCAGGCTCCTGATCGGTGCAGATGGCGCAAACTCAGGCATAAGGCGGCGCTGTTTCGGAGAAATGCCGCTGCCGAAACTTTATATTGCGGTACAGGAGTGGTACAGGGCCAGCGATATAAGAAATTACTACGGCGCAATTTTCGATAAAAATATAACAGATTTCTATTCATGGACAATACCGAAGGAAGACCAGGTCATACTTGGTTCGGCTCTGCTGCCCGGCAGAGATGTGCCGGAAAAATTCGCAAGCCTCAGGAACAAGCTGAGAAAATATGGATATGACTTTGATAAACCGATAAGGAGAAATGCATCTTATCTGTACAGGCCTCTGAGCACCAGGCAGTTATGCGTTCCAAAAGGCAGGATCGCACTTGTGGGTGAAGCCGCGGGCTTTATCAGTCCAAGTTCGGCCGAGGGGATGAGCTATGCATTCAAAAGCTCACTGGCACTGGCACGTGCCCTGGAGCCTGGTATCGACGGATATGAAAAAAGATACATGAAAAACCTGCAGCCACTAAGGCGCAATATAATACTTAAAAATCTCAAATCTCCTGCGATGTATAACAGCAGTCTGAGGAAGCTTGCCATGAAATCAGGATTGCTGAGTATTGATATTGTGGAGTAAAATGCTCAGGTTTGCCGGGGGATGACTTTAAACCTGACCGCTAAGAATTACTGCAATTTATTGTCTTATATATGAAAATTCGCCGGAGGGTAAAATATGGAAACATAATGAAAGAGCAAATTTGCGGGAGAATACGAAGGGGGCGGAAGAATCATAGTTCCAGGTTCAGGAGATGATTCTCCATCAGCTTTTTTTCTTCAGCTACCAGGTAATCGATACTATCTTTTATTGCAGATAAGGAGTTTTTATCACTGAATGACATCATAATACCGTATTCATTCCTGCCGAACAGAGATGCCCTTCTGACAATCATGCCGCTGACATCGAGCAGTTTATCATATATACTGATGCTCAATTCCACTTTATCATTGACGCTGAACTCAGTTTCAGTGGCAATCCGCAGGCCTTCGTAGCTGATATCCTTGACCCATGCGGGAATGTTTTCTTCATAATTCACGTGCCTGACATATCCGAGCAGTGATACCGGAAACCTTTTGGTTTTTCTTCTTTCAACACTGAATGAAGTCATATCGGGTGAAATTGTTATGTAATTGCCAATTTTGGACAGTACGAAACCGCCATATACATTGCATGTATTGTTGTCAGGTTTTGCGAAAATTATCGGGTCACCTTTTGAGATATTGAAATAAGTGCCTAATGGTCCTTTGATCATGACAGTGAAAAATTTGTCAGTATCTCCGCTGATCAAAGTACATGTAATGGGCCTTTGCATGGAAAAATGACGAAGTGCCATTACCGCACCATGATCCGACTGCACCATCTGATTATCCTCCTGATGATGATAGAAAATTGTGAATATTTATTCATACAGGTTAAGTTAAATTATAAAAGCTTGTCTGTTCATTGTCAATTTTCAACCCGGACTATGGTATATTAAGTACATAGCAATGTTATACATGAGGTGAGCGTATGATCTTTTATTTTTCGGGTACCGGCAATTCTTATTACATTGCAGCTAAGATATCTGAAAGGCTTGGTGAGCGGCTTATTCCGGTAGCTGCTGAAATGAGCCGGCAGCAAAGTGAATATGTATATGAACTGAACAGCGGAGAGACGACCGGTTTTGTTTTCCCGGTTTATGCGTGGATGCCGCCGAAAATTGTCACTGATTTCATTGACAGGCTCAGGTTAACAGGCAGTGAAAAGAAGTACATATTTGCTGCGGCTGTTTGCGGCGATGAGACCGGCAATGCTGTTGATGTGCTTACGGGGCATCTGCACAGTGCAGGTATTGAACCGGACAGCTGTTTTTCTGTGATCATGCCGAATAATTATGTCGTTTTATTTGATGTCGACTCAAAAGAAACAGAGAAGAATAAGCTTGAGGCTGCAGAAAAAACGATAGACAGAATAACGGAAGTGGTCTCCGGCAGAAAGACAGGGATATTTGAAGTACGGAAGGGAACATTGCCGGCAATTAAAACAAAACTGATAGGGACATTGTTCAACAAATACGGCACCGGTACCGGAAGCTTTTTTGCGGATGATAAATGCACAGGCTGCGGGATCTGCGAAAAAATATGCAGCCTGGGCAATATTACAGTAAAAGGAAAACCTAAGTGGGGAAACAATTGTGCAAAATGTCTTGCATGTCTGCATTATTGCCCGGCCAGGGCCATACAGCATGGGAATGGCACGGCTAAGAAGGGCAGATACGTCAATCCCAATGTAACGCTGGAGGAAATGATCCTCAGACGGTGAACCGTCCGCCGGCTTATAGCGCTGATTTGTTCAGCCTGCCTCGTGTGCCCGGACAACCTGATGTATTCGTATAACCTGCTGTGTTCAGACGATCATGTAATTGACCACCTGCAGGCTGTGTGCGCCCATGTTATTGCGCTCATACAGGCTGCGTGCACCCATGCCTCCGTTTCTCAGCAGGCTGCGGGCGCTGCCGTATTATCTGCTTACCATCAGGATTGCATGCGCCTGTGCTATTTGCTTCTCAGCATGCTGCAGATGCCCATGATGACTTCCTTGATCCTGAAAAGTTCGCTTTCTTTATTTCTTGCACGCCAGGCAGTTTTGTAACGGGAAAACCAGTATTCCAGCTTCACTGCCAGCTCGTTATATCCTAATATCAGGCTGACCTTTTCCTGACCGAGGAATTTCTTTTTGATCGCAGGCAGAAGCGCCTGAAAGAGTGCAAGACCTTCTGCTGCACAGACGAACTCCATAATATCTGTTTTTCTGTTTTCAGCTATGTACTGTATCAGTGCTGATATTTCTGCCCTGATCTGATTTATTTTCTCATAGGCGTTTTTTGCCGCCGCATCATCGTATCTGAGGAGCTTTTCCCTTATTTGATCAGCGTTTTCATAAGGTGCTGTATCATATCCCATGGAAGTATAATACCAGAGGACCACATCATACCAGTCCATTACCGGCTGCTGTGAGAGCAGACGCACCAGGCTGACCAGTTTCCCGGAGCTGTCCGAGTACTCTATTTTTGAAATTTCCTCATCTGTCGGCTGCCGTCCGGTGTTCCATGAAACTCCGGCGCCGTATATGGCGCCTGGAACAGAACCTGCCAGAAGGTTTATGTGGCCAAAGTCGCCCCAGTCGGTAACCAGCATGCCTGCTGCATGGTATTTTTCTGCATATCCGGCCAGTGCTGTAATATTCCGAGTTGCGGTGCCAATGTCGTTAATCATTTTGTTCCAGCCATGCACGCCGGGACATACATACTGCTTAAATCCGGCTTCCGCTATCTGCCTGAAGGCATCTTCAGGTGCATCTGCATTGTAATTCCAGTTGAGTATTGTGACGTTTCCAGGCAATTCACCGATAATCTCCGGGTATTCCAGCAGCATATCGCCCCACAGCATCACCTTTTTCCTGTGGCTTTTCAGGTGTTCTGCCAGGCCTTTTATGAAATACAGATAAAGCTTGCCCCTGCCTATGTCATCAACCAGTGCCCTGTTTTTTCCCATGCCCAGGTCAAAGGTCTCGTCACAGCATATGTTGAATTTGTCGGAGCTGAACAGGGGAATGAATTCATCTGTCATTTCCTTCACAAATTCCAGGCTTTCGGGGTTGCTGGCATCAAGAGTATAATGGGACATCCTGTCAGTCCACATGAATGGCTTTTCGGGTATATTATCGTACTCATTAAGGTGTCTGAAGGAATGGGAAATCAGGGCGTGGTAGAGGTGGCCGAAGGATGAAAGTGACGGAACCAATTCGATACATCTTTTCCTGCAGTATTCATCCAGCTCAAGTATCTCCTCGGCTGTCAGGGGGTCTGAGTCGGTCCATATCTCGCTGTGCCTGCGGAATGCGAACGAATGCTCTATATAAAGCTGCAGCTGATTTATTTTGTAAAAGGATAACCTGTCTGCCAGTTCTTTAAGAGTTTCAAGCCCGGGTACCCTGCCTCGGGTCGTGTCATGGCTGAAACCCCTGGCTTCCAGCGACGGATAATCTTCTATTTCCATGCACGGAATATCGGAAGCAAAATTTCTTACAAGCTGCCTGAGTGTCTGGATTCCGTAATACAGTCCGCTTGTACCGCCGCCTTCTATTTTTATTGCTTTGCTGCTGACACTAAGCCTGTATGATTGCTCAGCTGCACCGCAGGATGCAATATTGCCGCCAGGAACGGAAACAGGCGCTGGAAGTGTTTTTACGGCGGCTGATGCCATATCCTGGCTGATTGATTTTCCCAGCATTATCAGACCGTTGTCTGCATCCGGTGATTCCGGAGCATCCGGATACCGGCCTTTCCTTATGGCCGGCCTGAACCCTGTATTTGCCAGTATCTCGTGCTGAAGCGCCCGGGCAGCTTCAAAATCCGCGTAATTGCAGTTGATATCGAGGAGGATCCAGGTTTCGCCTGAAATATGAAAATTACCCTGAAATTCGATGATTTTTTTGGGATAAGGGATCAGTATCATAGCGAACCTCCAATACATATGTCAGTTATATGTTATATTTTTATTACGTTATGAGTCAAGATAATTTCATATTGGCTGTTTTATCAGGTATTATGGCCGGCTGAAGGTATCCATGATTTTGTACCGGGATTTGATTTTTGTACAGTCAATGATATAATCCATATTTGAGAGACCCGGTATGATATCTTTCTGCCCATAAAGGGATACATAGCCGGACTGATGGCAAAACAGCAAGGGAACGGGTCTTCGGGAGGTAATTATTGTGGCAAAAAAAATACGTATCAATATAAGAAGTTACATAGTGAATATACTGGTTGTCATACTGCTGTCATTTATTACAGCTGTTATCGGAATATTTCTGTCTGATGTGACCGACTTGGTGAACTTGCGCAGATATATCGCTTCTCCGCTTTTGTTCCTGCTGAATATGCTGCCTTTGACGCTTCTCATGCTTCTTCTTTATCATATCAGTTCAAGACACTGGGTTGCGTTCAGCGTTGGCGGAGGCCTGTACATTATAATGCATATAATAAACCGTTTCATGATGGAACTCAGGGAGGAACCGTTTACTCCGGCTGACATACTGCTTGGGACTGAGGCTGCAGCCGTAGTGCGTGTGAGCGAGCTGCCCTTCGACAAAACAACGATATTCAGCCTTCTGTACTGGATCATACTGAGTGTGCTCCTGTTGATATTTGTCAGGTCCGAGAAGCTGAAATGGCCTGCGAGGATCGCAGGGACTGTTGCGGCTGCCGCACTGTTTACACTGTCGTATACAGGTATATATAAAAACACAGAACTGTATGAAAGCTTCAATGTGACCGGTTCTATTTACTCCAGGGTCAATGTTTACAAATCCCGCGGCTTCATGTACTCTTTCATGGTTCGCCTGGGCGCATACCGCTCGATCAAGCCCGACAACTACGACAAAGATACGGCAAAGGAGATACTGTCAGCTTATGAAGAGCCGTCGTGGCCTGTATGCAGCGGGGATCTGCCGAATATTATCGCAGTTATGGGCGAAGCATTCTATGACATCGACAGGATCGAAGGCATCGAATTTAATAAAGGATACGATCCGCTTTCCAACTTCAACAGGATAAAAGAAAATGCGTATTCCGGCAGGATCGTAACCAATGTGTTCGGCGGAGGTACCGCAAATACCGAATTTGCATTTCTCACAGGCCATTCGATGCCGATTATGCCGGAGCTGACGAGCCCATATTCTTATTATATCAGGCATGACACATTTTCAATGGCAAGAGCTCTCAAAAAGCTGGGATATGCAACCATGGCATTCCATCCCGGAGATTCCTGGTTTTATAACAGGGTGAATGTCTATAATTTCTTCGGATTTGACAATATATATTTTAAAAATGATATGGACCAGGACAAGGTAGAAGTAATCAACGGGTATATTTCTGATATGGATACTGCTGAATTTATAATGGATAAATTCAGGACGCAGAAAGAAAAGGAACCTGGCAGGCCATTTTTCCAGTTCATAGTCAACATCCAGAATCACGGGCCATATTCCAGGAGAGATCTGGGATATCCGCAGATATTGAAGAAATCTGACACGATGGATGAAGCAACATACAATATGCTGAATAATTATCTGTACGGGCTTATGCTGTGTGACAAGGCTATCGGCTGGCTGGCCGATTCGGTGATGGAATCGGATGAGCCGATCGTTTTCTTATATTTTGCTGATCATCTGCCATATCTGGGCGAAGGCGACACAGGGTACAAGGCGCTGGGCTTTGACATCGACGCGGATGGGTCCCTGGAAGAGTATCTTAACAAATATGAAACACCTTATTTAATCCTTGTTAATGATGCAGCTAAGAAATTGCTGCAGGAAAACGGCATAACGGTAAAAAAGGGGTTGGCGCCTGAGATAAGTTCCAACTATCTTGGAGCCGAACTACTTAAAACGGCAGGAATCGATGGCGGCAGCTATTTCAACTACCTGGCGCAGCTTGAAAATGAACTGCCTGTGATAACCACCCGATTCTTTAAGGAAAAGGACAATTTTACCGAAAAACCGTCAGACAATACAAAAGAAATGATAAAAACTTACAGTAATCTGCAATACTACATGATGACTGACAAAGATGCTGTTGACTGAGAAAACGGCGATAAGCCTGTATGGGTTATGAGCAGTTCCGGGGCAGTACGCTATATTTGAACTGCACAGAATGATCAGAATACCGGAAGATCAGGAAAGGAGAGAAGTATATGGAAGTTTCGGCTGCAGCACAGGAGATTCTGAAAGGTGTCAGACTGATGAAGAATGCTTCAGTACGCATACAGCGGAGCAGGACGGTCTATTTTGATCCCTATATGATCGAAGGGTGTGAGAATGACGCCGATTTCATTTTCATTTCTCATTGCCACTATGATCATTTTTCACCAGACGATATCAGAAAAATTTCCAGGGACGATACAGTATTGATAGCGCCGGAAAGCTGTATCCGCCAGATGGCAGGTGAAGGCTTCGATAATGTATTTGCTGTCAGACCGTCAGAAAGCTATGAAGTCGGAGGATTAAGCTTTGGCACAGTACCAATGTACAATATCGGAAAACAGTTCCATCCAAAACAGAACAACTGGGTAGGATACATTGTCAGGCTGGACGGCATATCCTATTATTTTGCAGGTGATACGGACATTATACCGGAAATGAAGGATATTGATGCAGACGCAGCGTTCCTTCCGGCAGGCGGTACTTATACGATGACAGCAAGTCAGGCAGCGAAAGCGGCAGCGATAATCAGGCCGAAAGTAGCCGTCCCGATACATTATGCCGACGTTGCGGGTACGGTGGAAGATGGCGCTGTTTTTCTGAAAGAACTGGACGGATCAGTTGAAGGAGTTTTGCTTAAATAAAAAGAATGCCGGGATATGCAGCCGGCTCCGTGTTTTCTTTCAGGAACGACAGCAGATTCCCGAAACGCGTAATGAATTATTATGACGGGAGGTATGACTATGGCCAGTGAAATGAAGGATCAGCTCAAACACCGGAAAGGCAGCAGGAAAGTGACCTTTTTGACTAAAGAGGGAACGCCGCTGAAAAACCAGCCTGTAACGATAAAACAGGTCAGACACGGATTTTTGTTCGGCTGTACTGAATTCAGTGCGATACCGTATGCCAACGGTGAACTGCAGGGCAGGGACAAGGAACTGGCAGAAGAGAGGTTTAAACTGTTTTTTGAATTGTTTAATTACACTACTCTGCCTTTTTACTGGGGAATGTTTGAGCATGTAAAGGGCAGGCCGGAAACTGCCAGGATGAAGAAAGCTTCGCTGTGGCTTACCGAAAATGGCGTAAAACTGAAGGGGCATCCGCTGTGCTGGCATACTGCGACTGCTCCATGGCTGCTGGAACTGAGCAACAGGGACATACTTACAGCTCAGCTGAACAGGATAAGGCGGGACGTCACAAACTTTGCCGGGATCGTTGATATATGGGATGTCATCAATGAGGTCGTTATAATGCCGATTTTTGATAAGTATGATAACGGCATCACGCGCATATGCAAGGAACTTGGCAGAATACGCACTGTCCGGGAAATGTTTGCAGCCGCAAAGAAGGCTAATCCGGATGCGGTTCTGCTTATAAACGATTTTGAAACATCCGAGTCATATGAGATCCTGATCGAAGGCTGCCTTGAAGCCGGGATACCGATAGATGCCATAGGCATACAGTCTCATATGCACCAGGGCTACTGGGGAGTTGAGAAGACTCTGAGAGTACTGGAGAGGTATTCAAGGTTCGGACTGCCGATCCACTTTACTGAAAACACCCTTGTTTCAGGCAAATTAATGCCGCCTGAAATAGTTGACCTCAATGACTACGTCGTGGATGAGTGGCCGTCCACACCCGACGGACTTATACGGCAGGCGGAAGAAATCGAAACGCATTACAGGACATTGTTCTCCGATCCTCACGTACAGTCGATAACGTGGTGGGGCTTTACTGACGGCGGATGGCTCAAAGCACCGTCGGGCTTACTAACGGCTGACAGTCAGATAAAACCGGCATATGAAGCGCTCAGGCACCTCATTAAAGATGAATGGTGGACGAAAGCTGCCGGGCTGGTTACGGATGATTCCGGATCTGTTACTGTGACTGGCTTTATCGGTGATTATGAAGCCGACATAAAAGGCATGAAAGTAAAGATCCATGTGGATAAGGACGAGAGTCCATGCGAAATAACTTTGCCTATGTAAAAAATATGCCTGTTGGATAGATGGTGGAGGAGCTGCAGACTGTCGTGGGAGAGCTGCAGGAAGTTATCGACCGCGGAGGCAAGGACTGCATTTATTCCACCTATGACACGGCGGCTCGCTTGGTCAGCTGCAACCGAAAGACGGTGTAAAAGATAAAGGCTGCATGAAAGATTATCAGCATGAAAATTGATACCGGGTAAATATACTGCGGTACAATATTTAGCGGGGATGCTGCACAGATGAGTACGGCATCCCAAAATTATTCACCTGGTTCCTGCATCAGTTTATGCGACGATTCATGTATCAGTTTTCATCGGCACTGCCGCCAAAAGCTTTTTTGCGTTTTCAGACAGTATTGCCCGTCTTTCTTCCTCTGTAAGGTTCAGGGCAAGGAACCTGTCCAGTTCCTCTTTGTGATCCCACATGGGATAGTCGGAACCGAACAGAAATTTATCCGCACCATGTTTCCTTATCATATGGACAGCCAGCTCCGGACTTATAAAGCTCAGTGAACTGGAAGTGTCCATGTATACGTTTTCTTTGCCTATAAGATATTCGCATGACAGATCCCACATCCTGTATCCGCCGAAATGCGCCGCAATTACCACAAGACGCGGGAACTTTTCAAGAACCCTTGCGAGTCTTGCCGGGCTTGAGGAGTCCGCATTCTGATCGCCCATATGCATCAGTACAGGCAGACGGCCTTCAACTGCTTCATAAACCGGCATCATATCCTGATCATCTATGGAGAAATGCTGAAATTCAGGATGGAGCTTTATGCCCTTAAGCCCGAGACTGATTATCCTGTCAACTTCAGCTTTCACATCCCTCAGCCCCGGATGCAGTGTCGCGAATCCGATGAATTCGGGATGAGTGGCCTGAACGCCCGAAATATAATTATTTATGACTTTTACCTGCTCCACAGTTGTTGCAGAGGAGTGAACCACATATCTGCATACACCGATTTTGCCGCCGCTTTCCAGCAATTCGCCGACAGTTCCGTTGTGACTCATTTTGACTCCGTAATATTTGCCAATGGAAGCGGCGGCTTTTTCGGCGATTTTATCAGGAAATATATGTGCATGCGTGTCAATGATTTCGTATTTGTTGTTGTTTTCCAATATCATGACCTTCTTTACTGCTTTTTTGTTTTCTGTATCAAAAGCGAATATAAAACCGCAGGTCTGTGTCCGCTGAGCACGATATGCTGCGGTGATAGGTCCGCCGCAGATGTTCAGCCCAGCAGCATCCTGTCGTTGTCAAGTTCAGTTCCGCTTCTTTTTCCAAACTGCTCTACCAGCCATTCGACTGTGACGTTTTCACGCTCTTTGCCGCTGATGTCCATGATAATCCTGCCTTCGTTCATCATGATCGTCCGCGTGCCGTGTTCCAGAGCGGCCTTCATGTTGTGCGTTATCATCAGTGTACAGAGGTTGTTTTCTCTGACTATTTCATCTGTCAGTTCCAGTACCTTTCGTGCAATGGAAGGGTCCAGCGCGGCGGTGTGTTCATCGAGCAGCAGCAGTTTTGGCTTTACTATTGTAGCCATCAGCAGTGTAAGGGCCTGCCGCTGACCGCCTGAAAGCCTTCCGACTTTTTCCTTCATCCTGTCCTCGAGACCAAGTTCCAATGAAGCCAGTTTTTCCCTGAAAAAAGCTGAACCGGCTTTTGTGATGCCGGGGGTGAGCCCTCTTGGTTTGCCCTTCGCATAAGCGATGGCCAGGTTCTCTTCGATAGTCATATCGAAGGCTGTGCCTACAAGAGGGTCCTGGAATACTCTGCCGATATATGCCGAACGTTTATATTCGGGTGTCCTGGTAATATCGGTGCCGTCTAACGATATTGTTCCGCTGTCCAGGGTGTATACACCGGATATACAGTTGAGCAGCGTGGATTTGCCTGCACCATTTCCGCCTATTACTGTGACAAACTCGCCTTCTTTAAGTTCAAGACAGATATTGTCCAGGGCTAACTTCTCGTTAACGCTGCCTTTATTGAAAATTTTCACTGCCTTACTGATCTTCAGCATCACAGGCTGCCCCCCTTCTTTTTGCTCATGGCATTTTGCCGACCGGTCACAGAAATGACCTTGTCCCGGATGGTACCCATGGATAATGCGGCGGTCACGATTACGGCGGATACGAGCTTGAGATCAGTAGGAGGCATACCCAGTTCAAGTGCGCCTGCAATAATGAACCTGTAAAGGACTGCGCCCAGTACTACGGCGATAAGCCTTCTTAAAAGTGAACCCGTACCGAATATTACTTCACCTATTATTACTGAAGCAAGACCGATTACGACCATACCAATACCCATGCTGATATCGGTGAATCCCTGGTACTGTGCCAGCATGGAGCCGGAGAGCGCAACGAGACCATTCGATAACGCTAGTCCGACTATTGTCGTAAAGTCTGTATCCACACCGGCAGCCCTGACCATCTTGTCATTGTCGCCGGTCGCCCTGAGAACAAGCCCGAACCTGGTCCTTAGGAAATAATAAAGGAGTATTATTACCAGGGCCAGCACAGCTGTGCAAATAATCAGGGCAGTATACTGTTCCACCGCAGTATCGAAGAACGGGCTGAAAACAGTAGGTACTCCGAGGAGCCTGGAAAGAGGTATATTTGATTTGCCTCCCATAACTTTCAGGTTTATCGAGTACAATGCCAGCATCATCAGTATGCCGGACAGTATCGGCTGTATTTTAAGCTTGGTGGTAAGAAGAGCTGTGACGGCCCCTGCGGCACATCCTGCGATAAATGCCGTAATTATACCGAGCACCGGGTATCCGGCAACACATAACACAGCAGAAAAAGCAGCACCAAGTGTGAAGCTGCTGTCCACTGTAAGGTCCGGCATATTAAGTGTACGGAATGAGATAAAGACTCCGAGTGCCATGATGGCATAAATTATGCCCAGTTCTGCTGCGCCTTTAATAATTTCAGCCATTTTGCTTACTCCCTGTTAGTTTTTTATAGCTTCAAATATTATATCATTCATTATATCATTGATTAAGTTATCGTTCTTAAAATTAGAATTATCGTCTATTAAAAATTTAACACATCACAGAACCTGAAAAAGGTCCCGTGATGTGTACATGTATCAGTACAGCCCAAAGTGTATATGGCGCAGATACCACGTGCCCGGCGGCCGGCAGTTGCCTTATTCACCGAATACCTGTGCGGCTTCGTTCAGTACATCCTCCGGTAGTTCTATTCCTATAGCTTCAGCAGTCTTTTTGTTGACATAGATCTCGACGTCCGATATGGTCCTGACCGGAATTTCTCCGGGCTTTTTGCCGTTCAGTATCTCAATGGCCATGTCTGCTGTTTCCTGTCCAAGTCTGACATAATTGATGCCGTATGTTGCGAGACCGCCGTCAGCGACCATGGAATCAGCACCGACATATACAGGTACTTTTGTGTTTTCAGCAACCTGGGTGACTATTGGCATGGCAGAGGCAACTGTGTTGTCGATCGGGATGAAAATGGCATCGGCCTTGGCTGCCAGCGACTGTGCCGCCTGCTGAACTTCAGAAGTATTGGTTACCGTACCCTCGATGACTTCCATGCCATTTTCGGCTGCATATTCTTTCAGGTCATTAATGACGGATATTGAGTTGGCTTCGCCGGAATTGTAAAGTGCTCCGACAGTTTTTACTTCCGGTGTGATGCGTTTTGCCAGTTCCATTATTTTACTGGCAGATACTGCGTCGGATGTTCCTGTAACATTTCCGCCGGGCTTCTCAAGACTTGATACAAGTCCTGCGCCGACGGGGTCCGTACATGCTGAAAACAGTACCGGGATCTCTGTGGTGACTCCGGCCGCAGCCATTGCTGATGGAGTGGCGATGGCCACTATCAGGTCTTTTTTGTCTGACCTGAATTTCTGACATATAGTATTGAGGTTTGTTTGCTCACCCTGTGCATCCTTGTAGTCTATCCTTATATTTTCACCATCTTTATAGCCTTTCTCAGCCAGCTGATTTATGAATGATTCACGGATAGTATTCAGTGAAGGATGTTCCATGATCTGGACTATGCCGATCTCAATTGTCTTGCCTGCGCTGCTGCCTGTATCGCATGCTGTCAGGACTGTCAGCAGTGAAACAGTGATAAATGCCGCGGTAATGGTTTTGAGAAATTTTTTCATTGCGATTCCTCCTGCTATATATAAGTAATATTTGTCGTTTTCTGCCCGGCGGATTACGCAATATACAGCGGGCACCGGCAGTGCTTCAGATCTGGCGGGTAGCTGCCAATGCCGCATGGGCCCTGCTGCGGCATCAGAAGATAAACAAAAAGCGCCTGCCCTAATAAGGACAGGCGCTAACCTGCGGTACCACCTTAATTGATGCAAAAATGCTGCATCCGCTCTGCAGAGTGCCGACACACTCTTAGCCACATAACGCCGGCTGTGCGTCGAAAGTTACTGGAGGAACTGCCCTCGTTCGCTTCGCCCTCAGAGGCCCATTTATCTGCTCCTGCCCGCCGGGATCCCAGCACCCCCGACTCTCTGTGCGGCCGGTTTCACAGTTTTACTCCCTCTTCATCGGTTTAGAAAATAATACCATACGGACAAGAATTCTGTCAATAGATTATTTATGGAAATGCAAAGAGTATTTCTATTCTTCGATAAGAATCGCCCTTGCGGGAGATGCTTCTGTTCCCTTAAGCCTCAGCGGCAATGCCGCGAGCCTGTATGTACCTTCATTAACATCTGCCAGCCTCAGGCCTTCGAGAATGATTATGCCTGCACCAAGCAGTGTCTTATGGGTTTCGTGGCCCGGCTGCGCTCTTTCGATGCCCAGCGCGTCTATCCCGACACCTGTTATACCTGCCGATTTGAGATATTCTGCCGCAGATGCATCAAGATACACGAATTCAGGGTCGAAACCATCAAAATATGAATTCCTGGTTTTCAGCAGAATGAAAGAGCCTGGACGGATATCCTTTTTTTCAAGATCGTAAGCAGTAATTTTTTCCCTGGCGTGTGTAAAGTCATACACCCGGCACCAGGTATAGAGCCTCCTGATATCGATTGATTCGAAAGTGCTGCCCCCTTCGATCATATGAAGGGGAGCATCTATATGGGTACCGGTGTGCAGATCCATTTTAATTACGCTTTCATGGGCCGAGCCGGTACTATGATCGCGGACAACGGTGATAACGGGCTTCTTTTCAGCTTTGTTGCGATATACGGGGATGTTTTCATCTACTTCCATGGAAATATCAATAATTCTCATAACACACCATCCGTTTCTGATTTATTGTGTATTATGCCATTAATGTTTATTGGCATGCATCATGGCAATCATACTTGTAATAATACCCTTGAATGCCGCACAGAAACATGTTCTGAAAAAAGAGGAAGATGAATACCCGGGCAGAAATTTGACGTAATATAAGGGTGCATAGCTGTTCAGAGCAATTTTTGCTGTAATATTATTTATAATATAAATAAATAAATTAACCATTTATCAATTGCCGGTATCATATAAAACTGCTAGAATAATAAGATGGTACATATCAGGTACTGCTGGCACCTGCAGGTTGTATCGCAGAAAGAGGATATTTGTATATGAATGCTATCAAAGACAGAAATTCTGAAAGAGAAAATAATAATTCCTGGAATAAAGCAAAATCCTGTGTTTCGGACATGATCAAAGTTTTTTGCAGCAAGGTCGGAGCAGTGTCAGACCGCGCAGGCAGATTCATCAGATCAGCCGGAGAATTTTGGGAGAACAATGAGCAGCTAAGGAAGATCAGATCATCCAAAACATTCAGAGCCCTCAACGGTTTTGCTTTTGAATACTGGCTTCTGATATTTTTTATAATGCTGATTGCTTACCTGGAACTTGTATACAGACTGTGGATTTTTAAGGAAGTCACATTCGATTACTTCTTTGCATTCATATTCGCTTTATCAGGCGGTGCGGCCCTGTATCTGTTAACTGTGATATTCCGTCAGAAATGGATGATGATAGTTTCCGCTGTATTAACAGCAGCCGTCACAGTTGTTTATGGCCTGCAGCTTATATATTACTGCATTTTCCGTACACCTTTTTCACTGATATCCATGGGGGCTGCCGGTGATGCAATGCAGTTCTGGGATATAGCGGTGGAAGCCATAATAAAAAATATCGCGGCCGTTCTTCTGTTATTTGTTCCCCTGGTATTCCTCATTCTTTTCAGAAAAAGGCTGATCTTTACCGGGAAAAAACCTATGGAACTGAGTTTCGTACTGGCTTTCTGCGTAATGAGCTATTCGTGTTCCGTGGCGTGTGTGGCATTTACAGGCGATGAACCTGCCTCACAGAATACATTGTATTTCGATGTGTTTTCTCCTGAACTCAGTGTTAATAAACTGGGAGTTTTCACAACTGTACGGCTGGATGTCGAAAGACTTGCAACAGGTACACTTCAGAATGTGTTGTCGGCAGGTTTTACTGCCAGGTCAGACAGCGGACAGGCAGATGAAGCGGACGGCAGCACTGCAATTTCAGATCCGCCGGCCGTTTCGGATCCGTCAGAAACAGCTGACGATATGCCCGGCGCAGGTCAAAACGACGGCGATATCCGTGAAACTGCCGGGCCTGCAGAGCCGGATGAACCCGTTGAGCCTGTGAAGCCTTTTAATACCATTGATATCGACTTTGAGGCACTGATGGCCTCCGGAGAAGATGACCCGCTGTACTCTTTGCATAAATACTTTTCCAGTGTTGAACCTACCGCAACCAATGAGTATACGGGAATGTTCAGGGGATGCAACCTTATCATGTTTACAGCAGAGAGCTTTTCTCCGCATTTTATAAGCCCCGAGCTTACTCCTGTATTGTATAAGATGATAAATGAGGGCTTTGTATTTAAGAATTTCTATAACCCTGTATGGTGGGTGAGCACGTCGGATGGTGAGTATGTTGCATGCACCGGACTCATTCCCAAAAGCGGAGTATGGAGCATGGCCAAGTCAGGCAGCAATTACATGCCTTTTGCCATGGGTAACCAGTTCAGGAAGCTTGGTTATGTGACCAAGGCTTACCATAACCACACCTACACCTACTACAAGAGGGATGTGTCACATCCGAACCTTGGGTACGACTACAAAGGAGTTGGAAACGGCCTTGATGTAAAGAAGTCATGGCCTGAATCCGACCTGGAAATGATCGATGCCACCGTAGATGAATATATAAATAATCAGCCGTTCCATGCCTACTACATGACTGTCAGCGGGCATATGAACTATAATTTCTACGGAAATCAGATGGCCAATAAAAACAGGAAGTATGTCGAGGATCTTCCTTACTCCGATGCTGCGAAAGCATATATTGCCTGCAACCTGGAACTGGAATTTGCAATGGAATCGCTTATGGATAAGCTGGAGAAGGCAGGCATTGCGGAAAATACTGTTATAGTACTCAGCGCGGACCATTATCCTTACGGTCTGGAAAAACAATACCTGGATGAACTCGCGGGCCACGAACTTGAATCCAATTTCGAAATTTATAAAAGCAACCTGATCATATATAAAAAGGGAATGGAGCCTGTTATAGTCGACAAGCCGTGCAGCAGTCTGGATATAATACCGACGGTCTCGAATCTGTTCGGGCTTGAGTATGATTCTCGACTGCTGATGGGCATGGACATACTTTCCTCATCTCCTCCTCTGGTCATATTCTCCAACAGGAGCTGGATAACTGACAGGGCGATGTACAACTCGGTCAAAGGTGAAGTTACATTTACGGACGGGACCGAAGAGGATAAAGAATATGTAAAGAAGATCAACAAAATTGTGGCAGATAAATTCAAATACTCCGCAAAGATCCTTGAAACTGACTATTATGGGAAAATATTAAAAACAGATGAGGATCAGGATAATAAACCGGCCGCCGATTAAGATATGTACCGGCATCAGTGCCGGATATTGATCTGCCGTTGGTGCGGTCTGTCCGCAAGCGGCCGGTTTATGAACTTAAGGTGCATTACATGCAGTGCGGTTACAGGTTGATATGGTCATGATTTATTTGCGGGTATATTTATCCGATAATATTGGCCTAGTTTTTAATGCCGTTGCCTTTTGATTTCGGCTGTTTCTTTTTCAGCGCGGACATCAGCCTTGTTAAGCGGCTTTCAGATACGACATGCTGATAGTCCATTCCTTCAAGTCTGCAAAATACATCCAACCCGCTGACTGTTTCACCCTGTGACATTGTGATAAGGCCGTTTTCATAATCATAAACTCTGTCGGTTAGCATGATCATCACCTCTTCTTATTTATTTCCTTTAGCTGAGTATTCTTGTGTTCATATGATCCTGGTTCTTCAGGAATTACAGAGTAATTGTTTTTGAATGAGGACAATATCACTGTTGTCCTGGTTTTTACAACCCCCTGGACACTTTTTATGTGGTCCAGCAGATCCTGCAGTGTAGATGTGTTTTCCGTCGCAACTTTAAGTGCATAGTCGAAATCGCCTGCAAGATAGTGACACTCAAGGATATCATCCTGCTGCTTTACAAATTCAGTAAAAGCATCTGCGAACTTTGGACGGTCCAGGGATATGAAAACTATAGCCATCAGCGTTTTGTTGAAGTACTCGGGGTTTACTATTGCAGTATACTGTTTGATGACTCCCGAGCTTTCGAGCTTTTTCAGCCTTTCACTGACAGCAGGAACAGACAGGTTAACTGCGGCGGCGATATCGGATGCGGTAATCCGTGCATTTTCCTGCAGCAGCTTTATGATTTTAATATCAAGACCGTCCATTTTCTCACCCCTGTAGTCAACTTCCTACACTTATTGTATTCCATATCATAAAAATATTAAACAGTTTTTGCTTAAATACAGACAAATTTAAGTTTAAACATGTACAATGTTTAAATAATTTAACAAATCACATCTGATAACAGTTGCGGGTTAAAAAATTTATCTTTTGTAAAACTGCAGCCATGCCGGTACGGCAAAATGCATCAATTCTGTTGACGCATAGCATGATACAGGTTAAAATATGATTGTGATATAAACAAAAATATATGAAAGGGCAAGGTATCAGATAATGTTCATTGGCTGATTCAGCAAAAACAATGAGTTAATAAACCGGGTATTTAATGCTCCGTTTTGTGCTGGATCGGCTTTTCATATATACTGCCGCATGATGGCGCTGCATGGTTTCAGGCGCATGAATTGATGCGCATTGGGAGTCAGGCGGCATAACAGGGTGTTGGCCTGTTTGATGAGTATGCGGGGTCTTTCCGGCACGGTCGGTGCGAAAGGAGAGACCTTTTATGCTGCTTCTGGAAGCATCAAATATCAGAAAGTTCTATGGTGACCGGCTGATCATCGGCTTCGACGATTTAAAAATATATTCCGGCGACCGTATCGGTGTTACAGGGCCGAACGGAGCAGGAAAAACCACCCTCCTGGATATATTGTCAGGCAGTCTCGCACCTGACGAAGGTATCGTAAAGCGCTATTGCGGGATAGGCTATATACGCCAGTCCGACGGCAGCAGAAGCGGCAGTGTCCTGCCGTATGACGCGGAAAATGCAGCCGGATCAACCCTCAGACTCATGAAAGAGTTCGATATGGAACGAAAGCTGGACCGGACCGATCTCAGCGGCGGTGAAGTAACAAGACTGCAGATAGCCGGAGTCCTGGAGAGAGACAACCTGCTTGTTTTTGCGGATGAGCCGACAGCAAATCTTGATCACAGGGGTATCGAACTCCTGAGGCAGAAGCTCGCGGCTCTGGAATCCTTCGTTATGATAAGCCATGACAGGAGTCTGCTGGATTCCCTCTGCAACAGGATACTTGAAGTCAAAGACGGCGGCCTGAGACTGTTCAATGGAAATTTCACCTTTTACAGGCAGCAGTGCGAAATGGAAAAGGAACGTGCTGTTTCTGAGTACGAGAAATATGTGGCAGAAAAGGCTGCCCTTGAGGCTGCCATCCGGGACAGGAGGAGAAGGGCGCAAAAGGTGAGGAAGGCTCCGGACAGGATGGGCAATTCCGAAGCCAGGCTTCACAAGCTCCAGACAAGAGAAAGTCAGGAAAAGTTCCACAAAACGGTAAAAAGTCTGATGACCAGGCTCGAAAAGCTGGAGATAAAAGAAAAGCCCAGGGAACAGCCTGTGATCAGGCTGGATTTTTCTCTGACGGATCCGCCGGAAAACAAGGTGCTGATCAGTGCCCGTAATCTGAGCTTCAGTTATGGCGATGTGCCGGTATTCAAAGACGTGGGCTTTGAGATCCATAACGGCCTGAAAACAGCTCTTTGGGGTGAAAATGGTTCGGGGAAGACAACCCTGCTGAATCTGATATATGCCTCCTGGCTTATGGACAATCCGGATCAGAACAACGAAAATCCGCGGGCTGTTTATTCCTGTAAGGCGGCAAAATGCATTAAAATTGTACCAAAGGCAAGATTGGGATATTTGAGTCAGACTTTTGATAACCTGTCGCAGGATGAGAGCGTGCTGGCGAATGTAATGAAAGACAGCGTACAGAGCGAAACTGTTGCAAGGACCATACTGGCAAGGCTCCTGCTGCCGGGAGATGCAGTTTACAAAAAGGTGGGAGTGCTCAGCGGCGGTGAGAAGATCAAGACTGCCTTTGCGAAGCTGTTCGTATCCAGGGCGAATGTTCTGCTGCTGGATGAGCCTACCAATTATCTCGATATGCAGTCCATAGAAACACTGGAAAATGTGCTTGGGGATTATGAGGGGACAGTCCTGTTCGTTTCCCATGACAAAACCTTTGTCAGATCCGTGGCAGACAGGCTGCTGCTGACAGGAGACCTGACCTTGAAAAGTTATGAAGGCGGCCTTGAGGAGTATGAGCAGAGCCTGAAGGCTGATGAAGCAGCCAGGTCGGACAGGCTGCAGGAAACTGTGATCCGGATGAGGATCACTGAAATAATAAGCAGGCTTTCCATGCCCGGCTGTGACAAGGAGGCGCTGGAAGCTGAATACCGGAGACTGCTGGAAATGCTGCGATCATCCTGATTAGTTCCTTTTGTTGGTTTGTGCGGGGGATTTTCCGGCAAGACTTATAAATGAAAGACGCGGAGGGGCACCAAAGCCGTAAGGACGCAGGCCGAAATATTACTTGAACTTTATTACCCGTTATACTAAAATGAACGTGGTGCACACAAGTCAGGAAGTAACTTTGGTGCTCCCTGCACAAGGCGAAAAACAGCCTCCGCTTCTGTTGGCGGAGCTAAGATCGAGAGGGTACATACATTGGAGTTTCAGGATAAAGAATTCATTCCCGTCATGCTGGGAAATGATATAAACACATACAGCATGTCCAGGGCATTTTATGAAGCTTATGGGGTCAGGTCCGTTGTTATCGGCAAGGTAAGCAGCGGGCCAAGCTGCAACAGCAGGATCATCGATTTCAGGACCGTACCGGAACTGGACAGGCAGGATGTTTTCATCAGGACCATAACAGGGATCGCAACGGCGCACCCTGATAAAAAAATCATACTGATAGGCTGCGGCGACAATTACGTGGAGAGAATCATAAAGAACAGATCAAAGCTCCCTGAAAACATAGTAGCTCCTTATGTGGATGAGGAGCTTATGGATTGTCTGCTTACGAAGCTGAAGTTTTACCGTATGTGCGACCGTTATGGCATTGAGTATCCGGCTACGTTTGTTTACGACAGATCCATGGGAGAAAATTTCAGCCTTCCGTTCGGGTTCCCTGTTATCGTCAAGCCGTCCAACGGCATCAAGTACTGGCAGCATGAGTTCGCCGGCCAGAAAAAGGTATACAGGCTGAAAAATGAAGATGAGCTCAGGGAAGTAATACGCAGCGTATATGGTGCCGGCTATGACGACCAGCTTATTATTCAGGACTTCATACCCGGAGATGATTCCAACCTTCGGGTGATGATATGCTATTCGGGCAGGGACAGGAAGGTAAAGCTTATGTCACTTGCTCATGTGGTACTTGAGGAGCATACGCCGCACGGCCTTGGCAATACGGCTGTATTGATGAATGACTATGAACCTGAACTGTCGGAAATGCTGAGGACATTTCTTGATAATATAGGCTATACCGGCTTTTCTACGTTTGATATAAAGTACGATAAGCGGGACAGCCGGTTCAAAATACTGGAGATAAATCTCAGGCAGGGGCGCAGCAATTATTATGTCACGGCTGTCGGGAACAATCTGGCCAGATATGTTGTCGAAGATTATATATACAGAAAAGACCAGGAGCTGGTGATCGCGGACGCACGGAACCTCTGGACGGTCATACCTCTGGGCGTGGCCTTCAGGTATACGAAGGACGAAAAGATTGTCAGGCAGATGAAGACACTTGTCAGTGAAGGAAAAGTTACGAATCCTTTGTTCATGAAGGGGGACAACAGCATAAAAAGGATGCTGTTTTTGTATAAATCACATCTGAGCCACTGGCTGAAATTTAAAAAATATCTGTAATACCGGTGCAATATATCATACCGGACGCGCTGAAGGATGTGACGGACCAGGTACGGCTGCTGCCGGGACCGCAGGCCGCAGCATTGCCAAAGAAAACGCAGCGGTACCAAAGAAAATAAGATGGAGTGAAGCAGATGAAGGATAATGAAAATCCGTTGGTATTAAATAAAGAGACACAGTTAGCGAAAGAAAGCATAAAGACAGAACAAAAATCAGACAGAAATGTCCCGAAATATGAAATGTTCCTGCAATCCCATCCGAAGGGCCACTTCATGCAGTCACCCCAATGGGCTGAAGTAAAGTCCTTCTGGAAGAATGAGGTAGTAACTGTGGAGGATGAAAACGGGAACATAAAAGGATCTATGAGCCTTCTTATCAGAAAGGTACCTTTGCTCCCGTATACTATGATGTATTCACCCAGGGGACCAGTGTGTGATCCTCACGATGAGAAAACCCTGGAGGCATTGCTGGAGAAATGCAAGGTGATTGCAAAAAAACACCGCAGTTATGTTCTGAAAATGGATCCTGATATAGAGGTGGAAGATACACAGTTCGAGGAGATCGTAAGGAAACTGGGCTTTAAAGTCAGCAGGGGCCTGAAGAACTATGAGGGGATACAGCCCAGGTTCGTTTTCAGACTTGATCTGAGGGGCAAGACGGAAGAGCAGATAATGGCGGACTTCCATCCCAAGGTACGTTACAACATCAGGCTTGCTGAACGTAAAGGCGTGAAAATAAAGGTCGGCACGAGGGAAGATGTGGCTGATTTTTACAAAATGATAGTTGAGACGGGAATCCGTGATCATTTTGTTGTCAGAAGCAAAGAATATTATGAGAAGGTATATGACTGTTTCGCACCGGATCATGTACGGGTTTTCATTGCGCAATACGAAGGAAAGCCTATCGCAGGTACTATTGCGATACTTTACGGCAATAAATGCTGGTATTTATACGGAGCGAGCATAAATGAGCACCGCAACCTGATGCCGAACTATCTGCTCCAGTGGAATATGATCAAATGGGCGCTGGAATCGGGCTGCGATATATATGATTTCAGAGGCGTTCCCGGGGACCTGGATGAGAAAAACCCCATGTACGGTCTCTACAGGTTCAAGGTGGGCTTCAAAGGCAAATTTACAGAATTTGTAGGTATGCTGGATTATATATTCAATCCGGTTGCTTATTTTATAGCTGAAAAGGGTATTACCGCCTTCCGTGATATAAGAAGAAAAATATATAAAAGAAAGTAAGTTAACAGTGAAGAAGCAATCTAGTACAAAGGGTTTTACCGTATTAAGTGCAGCAAGTATCATCAACAAACTGCTCGGCGTGCTCTATGTGCCTGTTGTCACTTTGATTCTGGGCAACTACGGCAATGGCATCTATGAGCAGGGATATAAGATTTACCAGCTGGTGTTCGTTATAACTAACTCCGGTATACCTGTTGCATTATCAAAAATAATCTCTGAACAGCTGGCATCGTCAAGATACAGGCTTTCGCACAAAACTCTGCGCGTATCAGTTGCGCTGCTGATGTCAGCCGGCTTGTTCACCTGTTTTCTGACAGCTGTTTTGGCAGGACCGATGTCTGAAATGATGCATTCTCCGGAATCGTACCTGACAATACTCGCGTTGTCGCCTGCCATGATTTTTACTTCGATTTCATGCATTTTCCGTGGATATTTCCAGGGACGTTCCAACATGGTGCCTACCAGTGTCTCGCAGGTAATCGAGCAGGCGGTCAATACTGTTCTGACTGTATTGTTTGCCTGGCTTATGTATAAGTATGGCGCAAAAATTGCTGCAGGACAGGGCTTTACAGGAGATATGCTTTTCAGGGAAGCAGTTAAGTACGCTGCGGCAGGCGCTACCGTCGGAACATCGCTGGGAGCCCTTGCCAGCGCTGCATACCTGTACAGGACCTATCGCAGAAACAGGGCGGAAATCATTGGTGAGATGGAACGTTCAGCAGATGATGATTCGGACTATTCGGCCGGCGATCTGCTCAAATGGATCATCAAACTGGCTGTGCCGATAACCCTGGGCTCTGTGATGGTATATGTTACTCAGCTCATAGATGTAATCAATACTAAATCGAGGCTGCTTGTCGCCGGTTTCAGCGAGTATGAAGCCACGAGCATGTATGGTATCCTGGCAACGCAATATACGAAGATTTTATTTATTCCTGTGGCTTTTGCGACTGCCCTGGGGACTGCCATCCTGCCATCTATTTCAGAGGCTGATGCGGTCAATGACAGGGCCCTGCTGAACAGGAGGATACAAAAGGCTTTCAAGACAATATTTATGATAGCGGTACCGGCAGCTGTCGGCCTGACTGTAATGGCAAAGCCGGTAATAGGCATGCTGTTCCCCAAATCACCTGATGGCTGGGATTTGCTGGTGATGGGTTCATGGACACTCATACTGATTTCGCTGGTATCGGTACAGACCTCTGTTCTGCAGGGTATTGGCAAGACTTATATACCTACTGTCCACATGCTGATCGGACTCGTCCTGAAACTAATCACAAATTATGTGCTGATTGCTGTCAGACCTGTAAATATCAAAGGCGCTATCATTGGAAATGCTGTGTGCTACATTTTTGCAGCTGTTATGAATTACAGGTCCATTAAGAAATACACCGGGGTAAGGCTGAATGTCAGGAAAATTTTCAACAGACCCCTGAGCGTATCGCTTATAATGGGCATTTTTGTATACCTGATATATCATGGATTTGTATTTATGACCGAATGGTTCATCAGATCCCAGTACATTGTAAATGTTCTCTGCGGCGGAGCGGCAATAGTTGTCGGCTGCCTGATATATTATCTGCTGATGATCATAGCCGGCGGCATTACAGCCAATGATATAAAGGGACTGCCGATGGGCAGCAGGATTTTGGCTGTTACTTCGTATATTCCTTATGTAAACAGATATCTCGATTGATTTGCCTGCCCAGGTTCAAACAAAGTGGTACAGATGATTTGGCCGGATAATCACGAATCAGCATGCATTTTGGCTAAGTACCCCGGATATCAGCGGTAATACTTTTACTCGTATCTTTTCTTTTTAACTTTTTTGGATATTTTCTTCAGAACGGCCCTGAGAATTACAAAGCCGCAGGCTGCAAGCAGAACTGCCAGGATTATGTATGAATAATGGGACTCGGGATCATCTTCAGCGGTCCCCGACGTTTCTGTGCCATCTGAAGGGGCTTTCAGGACTGTTCTTGAAGCAGTAAGGTTCACCTGTCCGATTACGCTTCCGTTGCTTGAGTATTCGATACAGCCAAGTATATCACCTTTATTGACTGGTGCTTTTATGTCTGATGAGATTTCCACCTTTGACTGGATGTCCGAATCGGAAGTATTGACAGGCATAGCAGCACTGAAATCAGATTGGGTTATAAGTTCAAGTATGTTGTCATTATCTTTGGCTCCTTCAACCACAACAGATTTAATGGCCTTGCCTGCATCTGTTATTTTCTGCATTGAGTAGTTTTCGAAGCCATAACGGAGCAGTTCGGAAGCATAGCCGTAAACCTTGTTGGCGCTCATCACGTGCATGACGACGCACAACAGCTCCATTCCGTCCTCACCGGTCGCAGCTATTACCAGGTTATTGCCGGCTCTGGCGGTATAACCGGTTTTTACGCCTATTACAGTATACTCATGTTCTCCTCCGTTTATTGTATAGGTGTATGTATTGTCATACCACAAAAACTTGTTGGTGTTCCTTAATGGGTCCCATTTGTCATGCTTATTTGTGGCAGGCAGCTCATCATAGTATTCTTTTGCCACTATCTCCCTGAACTTCGGGATGGTCATGGCATAACGGGCCATTATCGCCATGTCGCGGGCAGTGGTGAAATGATCCGCGTCTTCCGCCTCGGTATCTTTTCCGGACGGATTGACATAGGTGGTATTAACGGCGCCCAGCTCTTTTGCTTTCTTATTCATCATTTCCATGTATTCGCTGCGGGAAGAAGCCACATTTTCTGCTATGATGTTGGCAGTTTCGTTGGCAGACTTGATCAGCATGACATTGAGCATATTTTCAAGAGTAAACCCGGTTTCGCCTGCCATGATGCCGATATTCATGCCGCCTTTTCCTATGTCGTTTACAGCCTGCTGCGAAACTGTCATTTTCTGCTGCAAATCACCGTTTTCAAGTGCCACGATGGCAGTGAGTATTTTGGTCAGGCTGGCGGGACGTATTCTTTCATCGGCATTCTGCTCTGCGAAGATCCTGCCGGTTTTTGAGTCCATAAGTACGTAACATGTTCCATCATCGGGTATATTAACAGTATCGGCATATGCCGGTATTGCGGCGGCAAGAAACAGAACTGTTATGATCAGCAGACAAAATGAGTTTAGATACAGCCTCTTCATATGTACTCCGGATGCAATAGTCTTTGGTACCCTCAAAAGCCATAGACGGGCTTCATGAGCAAAATACATTTTCATTTTAACATTTATCGGCAGATGTTTCAAGACGCTGCAGGACCATCTTTATGGACTGATTTACTTACTGACGGCACGTGCGCATCAAAATCAAATGTAGTACAATATAAATACATAAATTCACCGGGAAATGGCAAGTTTATATTAAAAAGCAGTTAGCTCGTAAACCGGGAGGACTATCTTACAAATGAAAATCCGTACATTTGTCAGAGTACTTTCTCTGGTGATTATTGCTGCAGTAATATTTACAATCTACCTTCAGAACAGCGGAGTGATCGGCAGAGAAGATGAGCCTGATACAGTACAGAGCTATGTCAAGGAAGACAACAGCGGGAAAAGTATAGTAATCAGTGCAGTAGGTGATGTTGCGCTGGGACAGGATTCGAGATTTCAGTATAAGGATTCATTCAGCCACGTTTTTGACAGGACAGGAGGAGACGTGGAATATTTTTTTTCCAATGTTGCCGGTATCCTCGGACAGGATGACCTGACCATAGCAAACCTGGAATCTGTATTAAGCAGCGAAACTGAAAAAGCAGAAAAATATGATTACGGCAACAACTACTGGTTCAACGGGAAACCGGAATACGCAAATATACTCAAAGCCGGCAGCATTGAGGCGGTGAATCTGGCCAACAACCACAGCCACGATTTCGGGACCGGTGGCTACAAATTCACATGCAGTGCCCTGGATGAGGCCGGGATAAAACACTTTGGCTATTCGGAAACATTATGTACCTATGTCAAAGGCATAAAAGTCGGGCTTGCAGGGTTCAACCAGCTTGGTGAATACGAGCAGGGCCTCGATACGGATAAGCTGAAGGAAGAAGTCAGCCGGGTGACCGGAATGCTCCGGGAGCAGAGCGATCTTGTTATTGTAAGTTTTCATTGGGGCAAAGAATACCAGTACAAGCCTGAGAAGCTGCAGACAGAACTTGGCCGCCTTGCGATAGACTCGGGAGCTGATCTTGTGCTGGGTACTCATCCCCATGTGCTTCAGCCAATAGAAAAATATAATGACAGATATATTGTATACAGCCTGGGCAATTTCTGCTTTGGCGGCAATAAAAAACCGAAGGACACGGATACAGCGATCTACCGGCAGGAGTTCATTTTTGACAGCAGTTATAAACTGACGGGGATAAAGGAGCCGGAGATTATACCATGCCTGAGTTCATCAAATAGCGGATCCAATGATTACAGACCCACGCCGGCTGATGATGAAGCAAAAAAGAGGATTTTTGCAAAACTTGATTATGTGCAGCCGGCTGAAGGTGATGCATTGGTAACTTCCGTAAACAAATCGGAAATGGTGAGGCTTGATACTGAAGTCAAAGATATCGTAATCGGACTGAAGTACGCTACTTCCGATAACATTACCGGCAAGCCTGTATATAAGTCCAAAACCGCGTATCTCAGGAGAGGAACCGCTGACAGGCTCAGGAAGGCAAATGAGATCGTTATGAAACAGGGCTACAGAATAAAGGTCTGGGATGCGTACCGGCCGGAGAAAGCGCAGGAGACGCTTTACAAAACGGCGAAGAACGGCTACTATTTCATTGACCCGCGGATAGGTTCCAATCATACCAGGGGGGCAGCTGTAGACGTTACTCTTGTTGATTCCGAAGGCAATGAACTGGACATGCCCAGCAAGTTCGATGAGATGTCTGAAAAAGCTCACCGGACGTATAAACTGGCTACGGATGAGCAGAAGAAAAATGCCCTGATACTGGAGAATGCAATGAAACAGGCCGGCTTTATACCGCTGGAAAATGAGTGGTGGCATTTTGATGATTCGGAATATAAAAGTTATGATTTTATAGCATCACTGTCCGATGATGACAAAGTTTGAGGCATGCTGGAAGTGTACCTGAAATAGAATTATCATAAAAAAGAATGTGAGGCAGATCATGGAAAGATACGCACTGGAAGAATATATTGAAAAACTGCAGGGGGAAAAGCTGCTGCTGAGGCACACGTGCACACTGGAAACAGTAAAAACGGAAGTGAATCATGTTGCATATGATTCAAACAAAACGGCCCGCAACACATTGTTCATCTGCAAGGGGGCCGGATTCAGGGAAGCATATCTGCAGGACGCGGCAAAAAAGGGAGCATTTGTGTACATAAGTGAAAGAGAATATGACGTACCGATACCCTGTATATTAGTAAACGATGTAAAAAGAGCCCTGGCCCTTGCAGCTTCGGTTTACTACGGGAATCCGGCAGAAAAGCTTGGATTGATAGGTATAACAGGTACAAAGGGCAAATCTACAACAGCATACTACATAAAGTACATACTGGACGAGTATATGAGAGATCATGGGCTTCCCGAGACAGGCATCATTTCGTCTATTGATACATATGACGGAGTTATTAAGGAAGAATCCCACCTGACGACTCCGGAATCGCTGGAACTTCAGATGCATTTCAGAAATGCGGCTGACAGCGGTATAAAGTACATGGTGATGGAAGCCTCAAGCCAGGCGCTGAAATACGGGCGCCTGCATGGGGTACATTTTGATGCCGGAATTTTTCTGAACATATCGGAAGATCATATAAGTCCTATAGAGCACAGCGACATGGAGGATTATCTGAGTTCAAAGCTGAAAATTTTCAGCCAGTGCGGGACAGCCTGCGTAAATGTGGATTCTGATCAATTGGACAGAATCATGGAAGCCGCGGCGTCAGCTGACAGAATACTGACCTTTGGCACAAAGCAGGATGCCGATATCTTCGGATATGATATAAAAAAGAGCGGCTTCGATACATTGTTCCGGGTAAAATGTGACCGCTTCGACAGGGAGTTCATGCTGACGATGCCGGGCCTGTTCAATGTGGAGAACGCGCTGGCTGCCATTGCAGCAGCATATACGCTGAGGATCCCTGAGCAGTATATATATACAGGCCTTCGCAAAGCCAGGTCGAGCGGCAGGATGGAATATTACGCAAACAGGTCGGGAGACAGGATAGTAATAGTGGACTATGCCCACAATAAACTGAGTTTCACAAGGCTTTACGAGACTGTGAAAGAGGAATTCCCCAATATGAAGATTGTAACTGTGTTTGGCTGCCCCGGGGGCAAAGCATATATCCGCAGAAGGGATCTGGGGCTTCTGGCAGGGATGCATTCTGATAAAGTATACCTGACGGCTGAAGATCCGGGTCCGGAAAATACCAGAGATATAAGTGAGGATATAGCCCGTTACGTGCGGCAGCATAATAATAACTGTGTGATGATAGACGACAGGGAAGAAGCAGTGAAGCAATCGATACTGTCATCAGAACCGGGAACCGTTATACTGATCACGGGCAAAGGAAATGAGACCAGGCAGAAATATGGCAATAAATATGTACCTGTGCCGTCTGATGTCGAATTAACGAAGAAATATCTTGCCGAACTTGATGAACTGTAATAAATGTCAGCTTCCGCCTGCATTAACAGTCGGGCCGCCTTTTGCATAAAATGAGTGTGAGCATATTGTGCAGAAGGTGGTTTTTTATGGCAAATATTTTTGTATATAATAATCAGACGGGTGGCATGGAATTTTATACGCTGGCCGAATCAGATGCAATGCCGTACAACATCGGCAGGACACTGACCGTCAATGAATTCCGCGGCAGCTCCCGCGCCAATACGCTGTGGACAACCAGGCGGGCGATGGAAGCTTTCAATATAACAAGAAGCGCCTGGGGCCGCCCTATATATGTCGGCTATGCATTCAAACGCATCTGGGAAGGAGGTCATGCCGCCATGTCCCAGCATTATGCAGGTGTTTCCTTTGACGTCGGCCAGAATCTTGACAGTGCGACACGCGACCAACTGCGCAATACGGCTGCTGCGACAGGCGTATGGACATATGTGGAGCCTGCCTATCTGACACCCACGTGGGTACACTTTGATGCCCGCGCTACTCCGCCGGCATGTGCCGCAGGCGGCTATCCGCTTGTGCGTTTTGGCAGTGTGAACAATTATGTGCTGACGCTGCAGGACGCATTAAACGCTCTGGGTTATACAGGTTCGGGACTTGACGGTATATTCGGAAGCGGAACCAGGAATGCCGTTATAAATTTCCAGCGGGCCCAGGGACTTGATCCTGACGGCATCGTTGGCTGTCAGACCTGGGAAAGGCTTACAGAGCTTGCAGTATCAATAGGACAGACATCCACTGTTGTTGACCCGTGATTGCAAACCATTCATAGATGAATCGAAAAAACAGGAAACTCTTTGCGGAGTTCCATGTTTTTTAGTATAGTATTACTGTCTTTATGATAAAAACAGTACGGAACAAAGGAGCAATTATGGGAAGAAAAGTACCAATATCAGAGCTGGAGCAAAGACTGATAAATTTCAGAAAAGCTATGGATCAGAAAGAGCCGCAGTGGAAGCTGGCCCTGGTTATAAGCAAGATAAACCAGTATTATTTTACAGGAACGATGCAGGAGGGCATACTTTTCATACCAAGGGATGACAAAGCTGTTTATTTTGTCCGCAGGAGCTATGAACGTGCGCTGGATGAATCCCTTTTCCCGGATATAAGGCAGATGAATTCATACAGGGATGCAGCTGCGGCACTCGGGAAACTGCCGGGCACTGTCCATATCGAAGCGGAATTTGTGCCATATGCGATGTGCGGCCGGCTGACGAAGTACTTCGGTTTTGAAGAAATAAAGCCGATGGATGCTGTCCTGTCCTGGGTGCGGTCGGTTAAGAGTCCATATGAACTTGAGCTGATGATGAAAGCAGGCGACATACACAGGAGGGCGCTGGAGGAACGTGTGCCGCAGCTTTTCAGGGAAGGCATGTCTGAGGCTGAATTGTCGGCTGAAATTTTTAAGGCCCTTGTGGAGGAAGGTCACCAGGGAGCAGCTCGGTTCAGCATGTTTGATACCGAGGTTTTGATGGGGCATATCGCTTTTGGCGAAAGCTCGCTTTATCCGACATACTTCAACGGACCGGGAGGCAATTACGGCATCGGGCCGGAGATGCAGATGATGGGCAGCAGGGAAAGAAAGCTGAAGGCCGGGGATCTGATATTCGTCGATACTGGCTGCGCATACGAAGGTTATCAGTCTGACAAGACCATGACATATGTTTTCGGAAAGCCGCTGCCGGAACATGCGAAAAATATCCACGCCAAATGCCTTGAAATACAGGAAAGGATCGCAGAAATGCTTAAACCCGGTGTTAAGCCGTCGTACATATATGAATGCATCATGAAGGACGTATCAGAGGAAAGCCTGCCGAATTTCATGGGATATGGCGGCAGGAGGGTCAAATTCCTCGGCCATGGGATCGGACTGCAGGTGGACGAGCTGCCGGTGCTGGCCAGGGGTTTCGATGAGCCGCTGCAGGAAGGAATGGTTTTTGCGGTGGAGCCCAAGGCCGGAGTTGAAGGTGTCGGCATGGTAGGCATCGAAAATACATTCCTAGTGACCACGGACGGAGGCAAATGCATAACTGGAAGCCATCCGGGACTGATGGAAATTTTCTGAGAAAACAGCGCTGCTATGCCAGTCTGTTTTGAAATTGCCGGCCGATTTTTAATTTTTCGTTGAAATGGAGCCAAAGCCCGCATAATTAAACCGATTAGTCCAAAACTAAATACTAGGGAATCAAAATGCCTGGTTTCGAAAAACGAAGGGAATGTCCGGGCAAATATCGTTCAGGAGCAAAGGAGAATCATTATGCGGGAAAAAAGGAAGGATTACAATATGGGGGTGCCTGTGGAAAGGCACGACACTGCCGCATGGGCTAACATCGAAAAGACGAAATCCCATTCAGGAGTAACGATACCGTCTGAGTTTCAGGTAATAAATGCAAAGCTCCATGCGGATGAAAACGAAAAGTAAAAATAGTCAGAAAAATCACGAAAGGGGCTGTTATTATGTGCAGCCCCTTTCAGCTGCATGGATTAAATGATACCATCTTCTGTATAAAAGATATGTTCCTGAAAATGACAGGATAGTTGATGATAACAGAATAGGGAGTGAATGGGTATTCTGGGTAGAAGGCAGGGATGGTAATGATTTATATGGATGGAAGATAAAAGCATGCAGCATAAATACAGGAGAAGTTAGAACACTAAGAAAGAATCCGTATGGAAACATGTCAATTATGATGCCGAGAATCGATAATGATGATAATACAATTACATGGGTGGAAGGATTTGAAAATGGTGATAATAACAAAAAATACCATGTATATTATTTTGACTTTATAAAAGATGAACCGGTTAAAGTTGCAGAAATCAACAGATATTATAATCCTTTTAACGTAATCCACATACGTAACCGCAATATATGCTATCCTGACGAGATCGACGGTGTATGGACTATAAATGTGGTTGACATAGACAGCAATAAGAAAACAACCATAAAAACCCACGAAGGGACAAATACCGAATTTGTTTGCAGCAATGGCAAATATATAGCGTGGGCAGAATTTATTGGAAATTTTAACCCCGATGACAAGCTGTATATATTTGATATTGAAGAGAATAAGATTACCTTAATTGATACAGGAATTGACTTTTTTGATTTTTCACAGGACAATCTGATTTATTCAAAATCGGGAGATTTATATGTATACAATACAAAAAATAGAGAAAAATCATGTATTACTGCAGACAGGGATGAGTATTTCTTCGGTTTTAACTGCCATAAAGGCAGAATTGTATGTTCTGTTAATGATCCGGACGAAGGATGCAAAATTTTGATTTTAGAGGCTGTTGAACAATAATAATTTTTTCTGCTGTATGAAAGGTCGCTAATATTGATGACAGCACTAATTCCCTGCCAGGGGTAAGGTTGACCTTCACCGGGTGAAATTTCACCCGGTGAGATCTCTTCCGTAATCATTGCCCGGCGAGGCGGCTGTATGTTTCGTAGCGATCCTGCGCATCCTTTTCCGATTTTTCGAAAAGCTTTTCTGCAAGATCAGGGAATGTATTTATCAGCTGCATATAGCGCACTTCTCCGTTAAGGAAATCCCTGTACGGCCTTTCAGGTTTTTTGGAGTCAAGCTGGAAGGGATTTTTGCCTTCTGCCCGCAGATCGGGATTGTAACGGTACAGATGCCAGTAACCTGTGTCTACAGCTTTGCGCTCCTCTGCTATGCTGGTGCCCATACCTGACTTGATGCCGTGGGATATGCAGGGTGCATAGGCGATTATCAGGGAAGGCCCTTTGTAGTTTTCTGCTTCCGTGAGTGCCCTGACAGTCTGGTTCATGTTGGCGCCCATGGCGATCTGTGCCACGTACACATATCCGTAACTCATTGCCATCATGCCGAGGTCTTTCTTTTTTAAATGCTTGCCGGCTGCCGCAAATTTTGCGACTGCTCCGGCAGGTGTGGCCTTCGATGACTGGCCGCCTGTATTTGAGTAGACTTCGGTGTCCATAACGAAGAGGTTTACGTCCGCTCCCGAGGCAATCACATGATCAAGGCCGCCGTAGCCTATCTCGTATGCCGTCTTCTGCTTGAATAAAAAACAGATGGATCTCTTGACAAGGTAATCCTTCTTCTCGAGAATTTCCTGCAGCATTTTGTTTCCACTGATGTCCATTCCGGATAATACTTTTATTACATTGGCTGAGGCTGCTTTTGAGGCTTCGCCGTCCTCCTTTGAATTCAGCCACTGTTTGAATGCTTCAGCAGCTGCATCGGGCAGATCTCCCTGTTCCATACACCTTCTCATGAGATCGGCCAGATGTTCACGTATCTGGTTTACGCCAAGATACATGCCAAAGCCGTACTCGGCGTTGTCTTCGAACAGTGAGTTGGCCCATGCGGGTCCTTTACCCTGTGAATTTGTTGTATAAGCGATGGAGGGTGAGCTGGCGGCCCAGATGGACGAGCAGCCTGTGGCATTGGCGATCATCATCCGGTCACCGAACAGCTGCGTGATCAGGCGGACATACGGTGTTTCACCGCAGCCGGGGCATGCACCGTTGTACTCCAGCAGTGGCTGAATGAACTGGCTGCCTTTGAGGGTTTTCTTATCCATGACGCCTTCTTTGGGAGACAGGGAAAGCGAGAACTCCCAGTTGCCTTCCTGTGCCTCGATTTCTTCTTCGGCAGGAACCATTACCAGAGCCTTTTCAGCAGGCGGACAGACATCGGCACAGTTGCCGCAGCCGGTGCAGTCAAGCGTGCTTACCTGTACACGGAAGCGGTAATTTTCGAGACCTTTGCCCGCAGCCTTGAGGGTTGTACATTTCTCAGGTGCTCTGGAAGCCTCCTGTTCGTCAAGAAGGAACAGCCGTATGGTGGCATGAGGACAGACATACGCGCATCTGCCGCACTGAATGCAGTTCTGAGGCTGCCATTGAGGAATCATGACAGCGATGCCGCGTTTCTCATAAGCTGTAGTACCAAGGGGATGGGTACCATCCTCGATACCTTCGAATGCGCTGACAGGGAGTTCGTCACCTTCCTGGCGGGCCATAGGCCTTTGTATATTGCGTACGAAGTCCGGCAGGGTTTCCGGTTCTTTTTCCTCATCTGCAGCATCAGCCCACGACTGCGGCACTGATACTTTATGAAGCGCGCCGAGGGCATGGTCTACCGCCTGGTTATTCATTTCTACTATTTTCCGGCCTTTCTTGCCGTAGGATTTTTCGATTGATTCCTTGAGATACCTTATGGCATCATCCACAGGTATGATATTTGCCAGCTTGAAGAATACGGTCTGCATAATCATATTTATCCTGTTGCCAAGACCGATTTCTCCTGCGATTTTGACTGCGTCTATGGTGTAGAAGTCTATACTGTTCTGTGCGATATACCTTTTGATATGGGCAGGAATGTTCTTTTCCAGCCCATCGGCATCCCATGGACAGTTGAGCACAAAAACTCCTTTTTTCTTAAGGCCTTTCAGTATGTCATAGTTGTACAGGAATGATTTATTGTGGCAGGCAACATAGTCGGCATTGTAAACAAGGTACGGGCTTGTGATTGGCTTTGGACCGAACCTGAGATGAGATACCGTGGTACCTCCGGACTTTTTGCTGTCGTATGAAAAGTATGCCTGCGCATACAAATCAGTGTTGTCACCTATTATCTTTATGGCGGATTTATTTGCTCCTACCGTACCGTCGGAGCCAAGGCCCCAGAATTTGCAGCTGATGGTTCCGGCAGGAGTGGTATCGATGATGTCGCCCTCAGGAAGGGATGTATGGGTGAGGTCGTCTACTATGCCTATGGTGAAATGATCCTTGGGGTTATCCGACATAAGGTTTTCAAAAACTGAAAGGATCTGAGACGGACGCGTGTCCTTTGAACCCAGCCCGTACCTGCCGCCGATGATAAGCGGCTTGTTGCCGTTTACGCCGTAATATGCCTTGCAGACATCCAGGTACAGAGGTTCACCCGGGGCACCCGGTTCTTTCGTACGGTCCAGTACAGCTATTTTTTTTGCCGTTTTCGGTACCGCATCCAGCAGGTGCTTTTCAGAGAACGGCCTGTATAGTCTGACTCTTACGGTCCCGGTTTTTTGCCCTGCGGAGTTCAGGTAGTCTACCGTTTCATTTATAGTATCACAGACTGACCCCATCGCTATGATAACATACTCGGCATCGGGAGCGCCGTAATAGTCAAAGAGATTGTATTTTCTGCCTGTTAACCGTTCTATTTCCTTCATGTATCCTTCAACGACGGAGGGGACACGTTCATAGAACCTGTTGGCTGCTTCCCTGCCCTGAAAATATATATCGGGGTTTTGTGCTGTTCCTCTTGCAACCGGATGTTCAGGGTTCAGCGACCTGTTCCTGAATTCCCTGACAGCATCCATATCAACAAGGGTTGCCAGGTCCGAATACTCTATCGGACTGATCTTCTGATATTCGTGGGAGGTCCTGAAACCATCAAAAAAGTGGATGAAGGGAATCCTCGATCTGATCGATGCCAGGTGTGCTATGCATCCGAGGTCCATGACCTCCTGTACGTTGCATGAGGCCAGCATGGCTACTCCGGTTTGTCTGCAGGCCATGACATCTTGATGGTCGCCGAATATGGATAATGCATGTGTTGCCAGAGCTCTTGCCGACACATGCAGTACGCCGGGCAGCAGCTCTCCTGCCATTTTGTACAGATTCGGTATCATCAGCAGCAGACCCTGCGATGCAGTATAAGTGGTAGTCAGTGCGCCCGCCTGCAAAGAACCGTGCATAGCACCTGCTGCTCCGGCTTCGGACTGCATTTCAACTACATTGACTATCTGTCCGAATATGTTTTTTCTCCCATGTGACGCCCACTCGTCGACTGTTTCGGCCATTGGGGACGAGGGCGTTATCGGGAAAATAGCCGCCACTTCAGTAAAAGCGTATGAAGCATATGCGGCGGCCTGATTGCCGTCCATTGTAGACATTTTCATAAAACAAGCACTCCTTTGTTAGTAAAACTTCCAATATACGTATTATTTCTATTTACGAATTTTAAATGTATTGATATTAACAAAACCAAGCGCCAGTATCTAGCTATTGTCAAATTTAATTGAAAAATGCCGACTAAATCGCTATAATTTAATTAATAGGCAAGCCGGCCGGAAATTCATTCGCACGTTGAGGATACTTGCCCGCTTTTGCGGATGCATGACGGGCATGTATGCCATGAAACTCGCATTTGACCTGCATAATGGATTGTGGTATGAAGCGGGGATAAAAATGGATACCGAATGCAGAAAAATATTAATTGCTGACGATAACAAAGATATACATGACGACATTAAATATATTCTCGATATGTCTTCTGTCAATAAGGATGAATTTGAGGAAACAAAACGCCTGAGAGAAGAACTTTTCGGAGAGACGGACACCGGGGAAGAGACTGCAGCTGCCATCAATGTCAGATATTCCATAGATGATGCATATCAGGGCAATGAAGCAGTCGAAATGGTAAGACGAGCCAGGGAATCTGGCGATCCCTATTCGCTTATTTTCATGGATGTGCGGATGCCGCCGGGGATGGATGGTATCAAGACTATAGAGAAAATATGGGAAATCGACCCGGATGTCGGAGTTGTAATATGCACAGCTTATTCAGACTATTCGTGGAATCAGATAGTGGCAAAGCTCGGCCACAATGACAATCTGCTGTTTATCAGGAAGCCATTTGACAATATATCATTAAAACAGATAGCTCTGGCCATGACCACAAAATGGAGCCTGAAGAGGCAGGTGGACGAATACATAGGGAACCTGGAAAAGCTGGTGGAGGCGAGAACAAACGAACTTACGGCAACAGTCGGGATACTCCAGAAGGAAATAGCGCTCAGAAAGGAAAAAGAAAAGCTGCTTGCATACAGCGCGCATTATGACTATCTTACTAATCTGCTGAACAGAAGGTCTTTTTATACCTCACTGTTATCTCTTATCAATGAGGGCACGTATAAGCGGGAATGCTTTTCACTGTTTTATATAGACCTGGATAATTTTAAGAACGTAAACGATGTTTACGGACATGATATCGGTGATATGCTTCTCAGAGAAGTAGCAGAAAGGATATGCAGTGTACTTGAGAACCATGCCTGCCTTGTACCGGATCATGTTACTGATGACGGCTGTGTAAAAGCTATATTCAGGCTCGGCGGTGATGAATTTACAGCACTGGTGAATGAAACAGAAAGGGGAAAAACTGCCGAAATTGCCCAAAGGCTTATTGAAGCGATAAAAGTGCCTTATTTCATATCGGATCATGAACTTGATATCTCATGCTGCATTGGCATCAGCACATATCAGCGCGGCAATGTGCCGGCCAATGTACTTCTGAAATTCGCGGACGTGGCTTTATACGAAGCAAAGCGTATCCATGGGGCATACAGGTTCCATGAGCATTCGGATACCTATATGTATCCGAACGAGAACAGGATGGAGACAGAGCTCAGGGAGGCCGTCGAAAAAAATCAGATAGATGTCTATCTGCAAAACCTTGTCGATACCAATGATACCGTCGTCGGTGCACAGGCCCTGGTCCGCTGGCGCCATCCTGAGTTCGGAGAACTGGAACCGGATCAGTTTCTGCATATAGCGCAGAAATCCGGACAAATAATCGCCATCGGCAATTATGTCCTGAGAAAATCACTGGACTATTTGAAGAGGATACATGAAACGGGGCATAAAAACATGTTTATAATGGTCAGCTGTACTTCCATGGAGTTTTATCATCCCGGCTTTGCTGATATGGTAAAAACCGCTGTGCGTGATGCCCGGGTAGACCCCAGGTATCTGAAGCTGAATCTGGAGGACAAATTCCCGTTTCAGGCGGCTCAGGGCGCACTGTCAATTATAAGGGAACTGAATGATGCAGGCATACAGTTTGCCATTAATGGATTCGACAGCGATTATTCAGCATTCATGTTCCTTAACCAGGTGCCGAGAGATACAATGATTAAACTCAATAAAGCCTATGTAAAAAATATTGTGACTGATGTAAAGAACAGGCGGTTTTTGCTTGCACTTATGGACATAATACAAACTTGTGATCTTGGTGTAATTATAAGCGGAATAGAATCACAGGAACAAAAAAAGCTGCTGAACTCCAGAAAGTGTATTTTACAGGGCTATCATTTCAATAAGCCTGAGCCGTTCGACCGGTATATTGAAAAGCTCGGACAAGGAGAATAGCATGTATTACTACCTCAAATCCTGCCCAGTAAAGAAAGATCGGTATACTTTCGGCTTTCTGGATGAAAACATGGACAATGACTACCATAACCAGATCCTTGAAGGCATAGCAGACGCTGCACGTGAGCTTGATATCGATATCATCAGGTTCAGTTACTACTCTTCGCATATTGCCTATAAATTTTCCCACCAGATTGATATTGTGCTCGACCATATTCAGCAATACGACCTTGACGGGCTGTTATTTCTCGGATGGACACAGGCCGGTATGATGTACAACCAGGAAGACTTCAAAAGGCGCTTCGGCGGTATGCCGCTTATGAGCCTTGGTACGGATTATGATGATATACCGAGTGTTTATTTCCCCGGAGATCAGATGATCGCTGAAATGACCCGCCATCTCATTGAAAAGCACCACTATGAAAAGATAGCCTTTATAGAGCATTTCAGGGAAGATAACAGGAAAGATGCATATGAGCGGGTGATGAAAGAATATGGCCTGTATGATCCCATGCTTTATGTCGGCAATGATGTCCTCCCGGCACCTGATGATACGAAAAAGAGATGCAGGAGAGCTGTCGAGATACTGCTTGATGAAAGGAATATCAGAGTCCAGGCGGTCATAACTCTTACGTGTGACACTGGAGCCCGTATTATTGAAACGCTCGAAGAAAGAGGCCTGCAGGTACCTGCTGATGTTGCCGTTGTCAGTTACGAAGAAAACAATACGGCAGAGCACTCGCTGCCCGGGCTGACCACTATAAATTTTCCATGGAGGAAGCTTGGCTATAAGGGCTGCGCTAATCTGGAAAGATTGCTGCGTGACGGGAAGATACCGCTGACGAGTGCAGTAGATACAAGCGACAATATTATTTACAGGGGATCATGCGGCTGCCTGCCTTATTATCTGAAAGCTTCTGACAACAGTCAGAACATGCCTGCAGGATACGGACCTGACAGGATGCCGGCGGATGAGAAAAATAAGATAACAGAGGAGTTGAAAATACTGTACGGCGGATCAGGAATCAACTTTGACGTGTTGGTTGACTCTTTTGTTTCATCCTGCAGAGAAAGAGACAACATGCTGTTTCTTTCCGAACTGGACAGGCAGCTCAGATATGCAAAGGAAGAAAACAGGCTGGATGAATTGACAACAGATATAAGAAATCTGTTTTATCCTTATCTGATCAGTGATATGGATACGCTTCTGTGGTCCGGAGACCTGTTCATGCAGGCACAGGTGATCATAAGCGACTGTATGTCCCGCGTTCATGGCGGCAAGGCGCTTATGAACAGAATGAAGGACCGTAATCTTCAGACCGTCAAGCAGGATCTTTTTCTGAGTTTTTCGCTTGATCATATGACCAGCACACTTGAAAAAACAATGAAATTGTTCAATATAGACAGCTGCCATATATTTATTTCAAATTCGATTTTTACAGGTGCAGATGTGGAAGAAAACCTTTTTGACAACAGTGTGCTGATTTTCAGATACAAAAACGGGAAAAGGCTTGCAACATCAGGCGAGACAGGTACTTTAAGACAGCTGCTTTCATCTGTGCGTAACGAGTTCGGACGTGTATCAATGGCGTTCCTGCTTCATGTAACTGATGAGATAATGGGATTTGCTGTTTTCGGACCGGAAAGCAGAGATATGGATGAAGTCCTTTACCAGAATCTATCAACAAGTATCAGTACTGTCCTGCATGGCATCGTGCTTTTAAACAGGCTGAACATTACATATAAGAAGCTTGTGGAGCATGCCCGGAAAGAAGGTATGGCAGATATTGCCGCAGATATTCTGCACAGTATCGGCAATATGCTCAATAGTATTAATGTATCACTTCACCTGATGGAAGAAAGCATGAAGTCACCGGTAATAGATGATCTGATCATGGCCGGAGGTATGCTGCTGGAAAACATCGGCCGCCTTGAGGATTTTATCTGTTCCGACCCGAAAGGCAAAAAGCTCATGAAGCTGTACCTGAATCTGGGAAATACAGTCAGGCAGTTATTCGACCGGCTGACGTACAATCTGGACAGAATTGCCGCAAAAGTCAGGACGATAAATGAGACGGTCGCAGCGCAGCAAAGCTACGCGGGAGAAGATGCTGAACTCGAGGATCTCCTTATTGAACCGATAATTGAGGATGCGCTGAAACTGAACCAGGAATCTTTTGAAAAACTGCAGATAAAAGTGGAAAGGGACTATACTCCCGGATTCAGGGCACACGTGAACCGGTCAAGGCTGTTTTTTATTATTTTCAATATTATTTCCAATGCCAGAGATGCCCTGGTAAATTCAGACAATGACACCAGAAAACTGTCGGTGAGGACATACATGGATGATACAGGCAAATACCTTGTAATAAGTGATAACGGCAAAGGTATTCCTGCGGATATTATCGACAGGATATTTGAATACAGATTTTCAACGAAGGAGGGACGCTACGGCTACGGGCTATACAGCTGTGCGGCTTACATGGAAGATATGAACGGGTCGATCCGGGCAGTAAGTGAAGGCGAAAACAAGGGATCTTCATTTATACTTAAATTTATGTGATGGGACGGCGGTGCGGCAGGATGGGAAAAAGACTGACCATTGGTTTTATAGACGAAGATTCGTATTATGAACACCATGACCTGATGGCAAAAGGCGTATTTGCCTGTGCATTCAATCATGACATAAATGTAATCCGTATAGGGCATTTCCTTAAGCATAATACAGCATCCAACCCCTATCAGGAAAAAATGGTGATGGAATATGTAAGGCAGTTCAGGCTGGACGGACTGATTGTTCTTGGGTGGGCACGTGTAACATACAACCCGGATTTTTCTAAAGTTTTTGACGGGATCCCAATGGTCAGTGTCGGAATCGGCAAAAACGATATACCCGGGGTTTATTTCCCGGGAGGAAAGTATGTTGAAGAAATATTTTACCATCTGGCAAATGTACATAAAAAGAAAAAAATAGCATACATCGCACCGATCAGAATGGATATCCGGGACGGCATCTACAGGAAAGTGATGACCGAATTTGATATTTATGATCCGGCACTGTTTGTGGACCGGAACGAATTATCGGGATTGAGTTTGCCTGACAGGGGACACAGAGCGGTGGAAATACTTCTCGATGAAAGAAAAACCAGCCCGGATGCCATAGTTTCACTTTATTCTGAAGAAACTTATGAGTTAATAAAAGATTTGAACGCAAGGGGTATACGTGTTCCTGAAGACATTGCCGTAACAAGTTTCGGGGACAGCGAAATAAGCAGGTTTTCTACACCGGCATTTACTACGGTATATTTTCCATGGAAGGAACTCGGGTATTACGCCTGTGAAATTATGTACAGGTATATTACACGTGGGAAAGTTCCATTCAGAACAGAGGTAGACGGTAAGGTCATCTACAGGAGTTCCTGCGGCTGTGTTGCCAAATCGGCAGGTTTGCCTGCCACTGGCCGTATTGATGCAGCAGGGCTCAAATTTGAGGAACTCGACGATGACAAACTGGAGGAAATTACCGGACGTATAGCAAGGGAGACTCCATTTACGGCTGCCGAAACAAGAGATTTGATCAATGCGTTCAGGGAGTCCTTCATTGATTCCGGGTACAGGCAGTTCCTGATGGAGCTGGAACTTAAGCTCAGAAAAATCCTTTATTATGATGAATACAGCCAGTTCGAGCAAATTACGGCAATTTTCAAAAAGAGTCTGATGCCGTATTTTCTGCCATATGCACCAGGTGACCTTAAGAAAATCACCTGGGCTGACAATATATTCTACCAGATGCAGGTTTTGCTCCAGAACATTCTTTCCAATGCTTTGGCATATGAAGATGCCGAGAAATACAGAGCAAAACTTATATTGGGAGATGTAGGAAAGATACTGCTCACAAACTTCAGCCTCGACAGCCTTATGGACTCACTGGAGACCAATCTGTCAAGGGTCGGAGTTAAAGGGTGCTGGCTGTTTTTGTTCAAAGACCCTATGGAAAACAAGCCTTTTTCAGATTACCAGCTGGTGTTTGAATATTCAGGGGGAAGACGTATCAGGCATCATCTTGGCGGCAGAAACTGTGCGTACGGACCGGAAAGCATCTTATTCAGGGAAAACAGGCCTTACTTCCTGTTGTCCCATATGCTCCATGTAGGTGATGAGTTTTTTGGTTTCATATTTTTCGAATTGGATAGGGATGACATCAGAATTGCACATATACTCAGCACCAATATCAGTATCGCGCTTAATGACATAATTCTCTTTGAAAAACTGGACAAAAGCTACAGGAAGCTGATGGACCAGGCACATAAGAAGGGAATGGCTGATACTACAGCTATCCTGCACAACATAGCAAACGTCATGAACAGCATTACTGTAACTGTTAATTCAATGAAAGAACTGCTTCAGCACAGCGGCCTGAATGACATTGAAAAGGCAAATGGCATACTGGAAGGGAAGATAGATACTCTCGACGATTTTATAAAAAATGACCCGAAGGGCAAACTTCTTTTGCGGTTCTATGCAATGTGCGGTGATACAGCTGCACAGTTCAGGGATAGGTTCAGGAGTGATATCGCGAGGCTGCTGGACAGGACGAACCTGATAGAAGGCATAATCAATACACAGCAGACTTTAACCGGAGTAAGATCGAATCTGGAGCGGGTAGACCTCATTCCTGTAATCGAGAATGTCCTTATGATGAATCAGACGTCCATACAGGAGCATGGAATCAAAGTTGTCAGAAAATATGGCAGATCTGTACGCGCACTGGCGCACAGGATAAAGCTTTTTCATATACTTACGAACGTTGTTAAAAATGCGGTTGAATCAATGCAGGCCAGGGATGATGCTGAAAATGTTCTCACAATCGAAGTTACCGACGACAGTGATTATGTTTACATTCGTATAAGCGATACAGGAGCCGGTATTGAAGAAGACAAACTGGAAAGCATTTTTTCTTACGGATTCACCACCAAACATGGCGGCCACGGTTTCGGACTGCATAGTTGTGCCAATTATATGAACGAGATGAAGGGGAAGATATGGGCTGAAAATGTTCCTGATGGAACAGGAGCCTGTTTTGTGATGCAGTTCAGGTCTCCTGCCTCCACCTGAACGCAAAGCTGCATAGGCCGGCCATACTGCCGAAGCATGCGGTGACGATTCCTGCCGTCCGAATGACCGGTGACGCCGGCGCAAGCATGTTTCCGGCCAGCAGGGCGGCAAGCCATGATACTGTCCCGGCCAGTATCAGTATGATTATATCCTGCATATCTATTTTTATTTCGCATATCTTTTTTATTTCATGTATGTTAAGTATGAATGAAGTGGCTGATGTCAGCATAACAGATATGCCGTATCCGTATATATTCAGTGCCGGTATCCCGGCAAGGATCACGGTGAGGATAAGGCTTTGCAGAGAGTTTATCAGTGAGTTCCGAAGGAGTATGTTTTGTTTTCCAAGAGCATTGAGTATGCCGAAGGTGGGGGACGATACGAATGTTATCATGCAGATGGGCGCTGAAAACCTTATCATGTTTCCCAGGTCGTTTCGATGGTAAAATACCCATCCCAGTGTCGAAGGTATAACAAGACATATAATGGATGTGGAAATGCCGACGATACATGCTGTTTTCATGACCTGGGCTATCCTCTCCTCGGCCGACCAGTAGTCCTTTTTGCTTATATGCAGTGATACGTCCGGAACCAGAACCGTAAGCATGGACCCGATTATGATAAAGGGAAGGGAAGATATATTCATTGCCATACCGCTGAATCTGCCTATCAGTGCCAGTGCGTCTCTGTAGGAATAACCTGCTGACATCAGCCTGCGCGGCAGGATAAGAGCTGATATAGTTGACATCACCGATGAGAGTATGCCGTTGAGACAAAGAGGCACTGATATGACAAGCACGTCGAAGGCAAGCTGTATTCTCGATTTTGTTTTGCCGCAGCTGCCTTTCAGCTTTGCTTTTTTGATTCTGTAACAAATAAAAAGGGTAATGAAGCTTATCATTTCACCAAATGCAAGTGCCAGGAAAGCAGCAGCAACTGTTCCCGCCACGCTGTCCGGACGCAGTAAGGCTATCGAGCTCAGCAATATGGCCACTCTCAGAAATTTCTCGAGAATGTCCACCGAAGCGGTTATTTTATACTGGCTCATTCCATAAAAGTAGCCTTTAATAATGGCGGAGAGCGGAACGAAGACCAGGGCGGGAGCAAGCACCATAAGAGCACCTGATGCACGGGCATCTCTTACTATATAAACTGCTATGAACCTGTGAAAAACTACTACCAGCAGAGCGATGTTCACTGCCCAGGCAGTGATCAGTGCAAAACAGGTGCTGAGCGTTTTATTCAGATTATTATATTCCCGCCGGTTGAAATAAATCGCGGAAGTCTTTGATATAGCGGTTATGATGCCGTCACTGGTGACACAGAGCAAAAGGCCGTATACGGGCATTATCAGGCCATACAGTCCAAGTCCCTCGGCTCCGAGTTTTCTGGAGAGCAAAATTGAAAAAATAAAGGCGATGATGCCTGTGGCCATGTTTGACAGGGTCAATACAAATGAGTCCCTGTAAAATTTATCTATATGTTCCCATACCCTGGTCTTCATAAAATGTACGCCTGATAACTTCATCATAAGTTAAAATTATTCAGCTTAACTGCCAATTATGAGGCATTTTTCCAGTGCCGGAACAATGCCCTGAAGTCAGGCCTTGTTACAGAGTCCACAAGGTAGGCTGATACATCGGAACCTTCGATCCGATTTCTGTTCAGCACTCTGATAAAATAGTCCAAATCGCCGATCCCGATGCCGTGCCCGTAATACCGCCCTTTCCCCAGGTCTATTATGTTTTCGCCCTGCCATTCGGGTGTAAGGGGATCCACGTCGGGATTGCGGACATACAGGCAGTCGCCTGGGAAATAATCCGGCGGGCTGCGGTATGTAGCCACGTTTAACAGATCATCGGTTTCCTGCCAGTTCATCAGAGTGATCCTTTTAAACGTCCTGTCGAACAGTACAGGTCCGTAAGAATCCAGTACGGCTTTGAAATAGATGATCATGATGGCTGTAGCGCATTCGGTTCCGTACAGACGGGTATTCCGGAAAATGTCATTAACTGCTTCGGAAGCTGCGGTATCCGGCCTCAGTACAAAACCGCCGTCCTGCCTTCTTATCCAGTATTTTTCGTTGCATTTTGACTCCTGGAAAATCCTGAATGCCAGCCTGTTCCTGTAAAGTGCCAGAGACGCCTCAATTATGTGTTTTCTCATTTTTGTCTCGAACGACAGCTCTTCGGCGGAGGAAAATCTGTAAATGAAACTGCTTTCGGTCAGCTTCCTGATGAATTCATATTCCGGGCTTTCATGCTGATACTGCTCTAAAATTGCCTGCAGATCAGCACCTCCTGTTTCAAACTGTATCATTCCGATCCCCCCGTTGTACGACTTGCTGCCTCCAGTTGCCTGAAAAAGGGCAGCCTGATCCATGAATTCCATTGATATATGTTCCTGCTGCTCATCATTCGGGAGAATTCAGCCATTTGCCGCTGCTGCGCCGGTGTCAGCCGGCGGAACTCTTCAAGAAGTGCAGCTTCATCATCGCGCGGCGGAATTTGCATCCTGCCGGTTTCAGGTGATACATGCCTGCCCAGGTATTTGGCCTCGAGGGATACCTGGCAGAATAGTGGATTGGTGCACATTTGCATGCTTTCGCCGGTGAAGTAGAGGTATGGCCTGTTTTCAGAGAGCCAGCGTATCGCTTTGAAATATAAAGCGGAGCCGGATGCAGTCATGGTATCCGTAACGGAGTTCCTGTCAGCACCGGAAGCAGTGTTTGTATCAGTGCCGGAACCGTTTTTGTCTGCGCCTGTTCCCGGTATAAAACGCAGCAGTTTTCTTGCCAGGCTGACGTCAGCGGAGCTGGCAGAAGCGAGCCGCTGGGCCAGCAGGCAGAGGCTGTCGGTATCATGCGCTTCAAAGAACAGCCATACAAGATTATGTATCAGCAGACCCGCTCTGTTCCTGGCAAATATGATATCGGCAATCAGCGGAAGGACAGACTTGTCTCTGAATTCCAGGAGCAACATCGCCGTACAGCGTTCAAGCAGCAGTTCATAACTGCCTTCGGGTACATCTGCGTCCCAGCCTGTTTCAACGATCCATTTCAGTGCAGACGGAATAATTTCTGGTTCGGTCCTGAGATCCTTTCTGATTTCTGCGCGCCTTGCCGCAGTGTTTCCTCCGTGTATCTGATTGCCTATGGTCTCCGAGAGCCTGTCGGAGACATGCAGTGCCCATTTGTACACTGGAATCAGTTTTTCCTGAAGATTGAACGCATAAATATCCGGCTTTAATAGAAAAAGCGTATAAAAGCGCAGGTGCCGGTCATTCAGCAATTCGGGCAGTTTGCTGCGTCGGGTATGGTAAAGATCGTTAAAGTAGTTCCTTAAGCTGTCGGGACCGTTGCTGATCCTGATGTTGTCAAGCAATGAAACCGGGATGCCCGTCATACGATTTGCCCCCTTCATAAATAGTCCGGCACCGGAACAGGTCATATCCTGCTCTGGAGTTCAGTCAGCCTTTCCTTTATCTCAGGGTCGGGCCCATATTCCAGCCCAAATTTGACAGCTCTTGCTGCATTTGCCCTGTCGCCTGTTTCAAGGAAAGTTTCGGCCAGGTTGTACCAGCCTGCTGTATCGTGGGGATCCTGCCTGAGTCTTCTGATAAAGTAGGGTAATACCTTTACTGCAAGATAGCGTGTCCTGTCAAGCTGCTCAAGGTCAATACCGTTCCAGCGTACCAGTTCAATGTCGTAAATTCCGGGAGATTTCTCATGCCATAATGCGACAGCATCCTTTGGAGCGCCGGACTGCCCGGAACCACGGAGCAGTTCGATCTTGTCGTAAGTTTTACTGAATATTTTTTTCGAATCTCCTTCTTTGACCGAGAATGCGAACAGTGTACGCTCTTTTGAAGCGGCAGAAAGACCAAGGATCAGATCTTTCCTGCCTTCTCCGGTAATGTCGGCACTGCTGCGGTAGTGTATTCCCGTATAACCGGGGCATTTGATTTCAGCTGCTTTGTACCATTGTACCTCGTCTTTTTTCAGAACGAGTGTGCTTATGCCATCTCCGGTTACATAAGATGTGACCAGTTCGCTGCGGCCGTCGCCATCCAGGTCAGCAAACTGGATCGCTGCTGCGTTTTCCGGATACTGGGGCTTTATCACTCTTGCACCGGGTGGCAGGAAACTGTTTACGATATTGTTATAATCGATTTTTTCAGGTTTGACTGAAAACTGGGATACTGCATTATTCAGCCCTTTTATAATGGACTCCACCGGCCGTTTCAGTCCGTCCAGCGCAGGAAGCCTGATGGCGGGGAGTTTCTTCAGCGATGACAGCATGCTTTGCCTGAATTGATCCGAATTCCACATACCGGAATAGTATCTGATGCTTTTGCGGACCAGCCTATCCAGGACTTCAAGTCCTGAGCCTTTTGGCAGCTGCATGATAATGACCCCTTTACATATATATTACTTCTATATTTTATGCAACAGTGCCAAAAACGTTAAAACATATTCATTTGTACAGTTTCTTTACATAATGGTAAAAATAAGTTAGTATTATATTATAACAATATTCTGCATTTTTTTTCGGGGGTGTATATAAAATGAGCAATAACCGGCCAACTATTCTGATTTGCGATGATTCTTTGCTGGTAAGAAAACAGATGAGGGATTGCCTTGCAGAATGCGGTGATTTTAACATTGTTGAAGCATCAAGCGGGCAAAGCTCCGTAGAATTGTTCAGACAACACAATCCGGACCTGGTTTTTCTGGATATTGTAATGCCCGATAAAAACGGAATTGAAGCTTTGAAGGAAATGATAGCGATTAAGAAAGATGTTAAGGTCGTCATGCTTTCGTCATCAGGTACCAGATCACACCTCAAGGCAGCAATGGAAGCCGGTGCCTCCGACTTTATCCAGAAGCCATGGGAAAAATCTCAGATCGAGCATATCGTTAGAAGTCTTTTCTGAAAAGGAGTGAAAATATGTTTAGCCAATACTTCGGAAATTTTTTGCTGAATAAGGGATATATTAACGCGGGGCAACTGACGGATGCTCTGGAGTATCAGAAATCAGTACATCTGAAACTTGGCGTAATAGCAATAAATGCAGGCTACATGACGCCCGCGCAGGTCGAAGAGATCCACAACATGCAGAAAAAGGTGGACAAGCGGTTCGGAGAACTGGCAATAGAGAAGGGATATATCACTGAAGCCCAGCTCAATGAAATGCTTGCGACACAAAAACAAGGACATTTGATGCTGGGACAGGCGCTAATCGACAGGAAGCATCTTACGATGGAGCAGCTTCAGGAAGCTCTCGAAAGCTACAAGAAAGAAAGCGGAATGTCGTCAAGACAGTATAATGTGGTCCAGAAAGACGATTCCGAGCAGATCGGAAAGGTCTTCCAGAATTTTGGTGAAACACTTCTGGGAAAAATGTACAGCGACTATGTAACATTGCTTATAAAGAATATTATACGGTTTGTAGATGATGCCCCAATCGTTGAAATCAACCAGATGAAGTCAGATATTACAGCCGAATGGTACACATCGCAGGATATCGGCGGCAAGATAGTCTTACATACGGCAATCGCCTGTGACAAAGACCGGTTCCTGACCCTGGCATCCAGGTTTGCCAAAGAAGAAATCAAAGAGCCGGATGAGCTCGCACAGGCATCTGTCGGGGAATTCCTCAACCTCCATAACGGCATATTCCTCGTAAATATGTCCAACAATGGCGTTGAGCTTGAAATGCAGCCTCAGCAGGTAAAGCAAAACCATACATACAGGAATCCCGGCAAAGCTTACGTAGTCACATGCCACATGACCTGGGGCGACTTCGACGTAATACTGGCGTAACTGTTCAGCCGTGACAGGCTAAAGGAGACAGGGGGACAGGTTCATTTTCCCGGGTTGTGGGACTGGGAACATGTCCCCCTGCCCATCTATTTCCGCAGATACTCAGCATGCAGGTTAATTTGCTTACATTTTTACCGGCCAGTATAGGCCTGCCCAGTTATTTTATAAAGAAAGGAATAAGCAGTATAATTCCGATGGTGAAAGTTATTGTACGATAAATATTACCATACTTCCACACAGGCATATCCGCTGCCTTGTATGCCCACAACCGCCAGAATCTGATATGACCACTGGCTTCCCATGGGCATTCCGCATGCCCCCCATGCATCAACATGGTTCTTAAAGGTGATCGACACGTTGCTTCCGGTCGGCCGTCTTGATGTACGCACGCTCCAATACTGATAGTAGATCTGGGTACCTTCAATGGAAGGTGCATTGTAGCGGATTGTCCTGTAAATGTCATATGTGCCGCCGTCAGAGTATACAGTACCTAAAGAATATGCTCCCGGCGGACGCCAGCTGCCCCAGCTGTCGACTACAAAATATTCGATGAGCGGCGCTTTTGTCCATCCATAAAGGGCAAGATATGCATTGCCTGAAGTCTGCCAGACACCGCAATTGTAGTTGACTGTCCGGTACGGACTACCTGTACTCCAGCCTTTTCCATAGACAAAGTATCCGCAATCTTCCCATCTGATGCAGAAATTACCGCCGCCGTCGTCAGAATGAATTATAGTTCCGGAACCATCACTCTCGTAATAAGTAAATGCATAAACTGTACTTGTAAGCGTGGCAGAAAGCAAAATTGCGGCCGCAGACACTAAAGCAAGAACTTTTTTGCGGGATTTTCTCATATTCAGCCTCCTTTCATATAATATTAATTAACCTGCATGCTGTTTTCATTTCAGGATATAACTTTTATTACATAAATCATTTATTGGGATATTTGAATGAGAAAGTGAGAGATCTGTAAATGGCGCTATAGCCAGAATTTTTCAAATTTATCAGCAAAATAAAGCGATAACAGCCAATGTTTATTACATTATAAAATAAATATCAAGGATTATTTCTGTATCAGCAATCATTTATTGCGGCATACGCGCAGTCCCGTATCAGAACCTTTGCCGTTGGCTTCGTATTTACCCTGGTAGGATATTTCACAGCATTTTTCATCACCCATCCAGCCGCCGCCTTTCCATACCCTGTAAGAGTAGCTGCTGTCACTGTCTGATTCCTTATACCAGTCCCAGCACCACTCCCTTACATTACCTGACATATCGTAAAGCCCCAGTTCGTTTGGTCCCAGTGATCCTACCGGTTTCGTCCTGTTATTGTTGCCGGCAATCTGCGGCCAGCTCCAGTCACCAGACAAATACTTGTTACCGGAATTTCTCCAGTACCATCCTACATCATCAACATTATTGCTTCCGCTGTAAGCATAGTTTTTGCTTTCCTGGCCTCCGCCTGCCGCATATTCCCATTCTGCGACTGTGGGCAAACGATAACCGTTTGCGTTTTCATTAATCGTTACTGTCCATTTTACATCATCGTATTCACTGGTATTATCGGGGTCTTTTGTTTCCTTATCAATATTGTAGTATGGCTCCAGGCCCTCCATAATGCTTCTTTTATTGCAATATTCTATCGCGTCGTACCAGCTCACCATTTCTACAGGCAAATTATCTCCTTTAAACTCCGAGGGGTTGTCACCCATTACCTGCTTCCATTCATACCCGGTAACTTCATATCTGCTGATATAAAAATCATTTATTACAATATCGTCACCATAATAACTGGAATTTGTATTAGCAAATGATCCTCCTTTTACAAATACCAAATCATTTGTTTTAGTACGGGCGCATCCGCTGAAGCTAACCAAAAATGTAAGTAACGCGAAGAGACAGAAAAATGTTTTTCTCATTGTCATGCCTCCTGAAAAGTACAGTAAAAAGTTTCAAACAGTATGCAGGCTTGAATTTTGGTTTTATAGTTTTATTGACCGGCTACAATCCGGCCTCGTGAATTGAATGTTTCTGTGTCTGGTGTTTATACGGTAGGATATAGATTAGTCGAATTTGATTGATAAGTTAATTTGCAGTAAATATTACCATACGGTTACATTGGCATATCCGCTGCTCTGATAACCCTCGACAGCCATAACCTGATATGCCCACTGGCTTCCCATGGGCATTCCGTGTGCTCCCCATCCATCAACATGGTTCTTAAAGGTGATTGACACGTTGTTTCCGGTTGGCCGTTTTGATGTACGGACGCTCCAATACTGTTTGAAGGTCTGGGTACCATCGATGGAAGGTGCATTATAACGCCATGTCTGGTAGATGTCATATGTGCCACCATCGCTGTATACCTGACCCAATGAATTTGATCCCGGCGGACGCCAGTCGCCCCAGCTGTCAACTACGTAATATTCAATGAGATCATATCTTGTCCATCCGTATACGGTAAGATATGCATTGCCGTAAGGCTGCCATGCACCGCAGTTGTAATTGATCACACGGTAATAATCTCCCCAGGTCCAGCCTTTCCCAACGACAAAGTTCCCGCAGTTGGACCAGCTGACACTGTAATTGCCGCCGTTGCCGTTAACAGCATTTACATATCCGCCGCCGTCAGTCCAGTTTTGCCAGTAGTTAGTGTTGTCTGCAAAAGCTGTTTGCGTAAACACAGCGGAAAGGAAAACAGTGACAGCAAACATTAGAGCAAAAACTTTTTTACGGGATTTTCTCATATTCATGCCTCCTCTCGTAAATATGTTTGTTGACCTGCATACTGTTTGAACTTATATTCAGTTGTTTTTGTGTCAATATAAGTATTCGCTGGATTATAAGTCTCTTGATGATAAGTCTTTAGTGAAACGCAGTCCTTGATGAAAGAGTCCTCAATGAAGATACTTTTTACAAAGTAAAGATTGGAAGTCGTACAAGCTTATATTAACATAAAAAGGAAAAATATGCAATACAGAAATGCAAAATTTTTTATTTTTTCTTGATTTGCTATATAGGAACAGGGAGATAAATGTGAAGGTTCCTGACATTAAACAATAGCGGATTAAACATGATGAAATGCCTGCAGACCATTTCAACGATAAATAATATGGGACGAGGGACCCTTGCCCCTGCGTCCCAGCTTATGCTACTTGATTCTGAAGGCTCTGTAGGATGCCTGCTGAAGATTGACCGTAAAGCGGGTCGTATCACCGACCGTTACCCCCCCAACTGTCGCTCCGGTGACAAGGTCCTGCAGTTCAGCATTCTGCCTGTCGACTACGATCCCGATATCAGCGGGATAAGGCAGGAAGCTCTCTGTTATAAATGTGCCGTTGTCGTATGTGAACAGGCCGACATTTGCTTCGGCGTCTATCGTTACTTCCCCGGTTTTAAAAACATTTCTTATCCTGTTTAGGACCTCCCTGGGAAAATGGTAAAGATCACCCTGGTCTTCAGGGATCGTCAGGATGAACAGCCGGCCATTACCGTAATTAACTGCTGTCAGCACCGGCAGGTTGTTGTTTGTGCCGAGACCTTCCACCAGCGGCCATACGTCATTGGTACACATGCTGAGCCAAGGAAGCAGTATGGATTTGTCTGATGCTGCCACGCCGTCAATGTTGAGACCTGTATTTGAAAGGCCATACCTGTCGGCCAGAGCACTTCTGCCTGACCAGCGCACAGTCACAAGCTGCTTCAGGCCTTTTTCTGACATTGCCTTTACAAAACCGGAAGTTATGATGACATCACCGCCGTCACGCAGACTTTTGTCTATTTTGCTGATGATATCCGGATCTTTGGCAGCGCTTTCGGTCAGGAAAAGCTTTCTGCAGCCATCGGGATAGTCCGGGTAGGGTTCAAGCGGTATGCCCAGCATTCCTGTATAATTGTGCAGATAATCTTCCCCGCTGGAATGATACGGGATGTAGCAGGCTGTACCGACAGGGTTTCCGAGTTCGCCGAGGAATTCATCCACTGTTTCGAACGCATAACCGGCCAGCGGGGTAAAAATATCATAACGCCGGTCAAGCAGTGCGCCAAGACAGAAAAGTGTCACTTCTTGCGGCTTTGAGAATAATGTGAGATATGCCTGCTCGACATAGTAATTGAGGTTGCCCCTGCATTCAAAGGGGTCGAACCATCCGCCGCCGTTTTTGCCGGGTTTAATATTCTCAAAATATCTCATTATGAAATAGCTGAGATACCTTGGCAGATGCTGCTGCGTATACAGCGGGTCCCTTGTTTCTGTTCCCGTATAGATTGCATCAAAAATGCGGGGCTCATCCTCCAGATTGTAGCCTGTTTCCTGGAAGTGCTCATACCAGTTGGGAAACTTTACGATCATTTTCACATCAGGGTTTGCTTTTTTTGCAGGCCCGACGATCAGTTGCTCCGATACTTCTTTCATCTGCTGAAGACGGAACTCAGACCAGCTCCTGCTGCCTTTGGCGTCGATGCATGCTTCGCATCTGCAGTTTGTGAAAAAGAAGTCGTCGAGTATTATTTCATCAAATATGGACGCGGTCATTTCAGAAACCGCCCTGATTTTTTCCCTGTGATCACGGCTGGAATAGCACAGGGAGGTAAAGCCGTATTCGTTCTGCCGGGAGGCTGCTGTGGTGATGCCGCCCGAAACTTTGATGCCTTTATCTTCAAAGTATTTTTTTAAAAGCAGGATCTTCTCCCGCCCAATATCTTCAAAGCCCCTGAATGTCTCAAGATATATCTTGTCGATGTGAATGTGTTTTTGCAGGTACCGGAATTTTTTATCGAAATCCTGCAGATCAGTAATGGCATTCAGATTGCCCACCGGTGCGTATATTGCTGATGAGAAATTTCTGTACCCCATAAGTATCCCCCTGTTTTATTGCACATTGGACCCGGGCTGATTCAGCCATGTGCCTGGTAATATAACAGCAATAATGCAGCTGTTAACTGCTGATTATTATTCTAAGGCATAATTGTTCTGATAGCTTGTCATATATTGCCCACCGTGCCTCAGAAATTGTCTTTTTTATAGTCGGATGGGGAACAGCCCTTTATTTGCCTGAAAACCCTGTTAAAAGTCTTTACGCTGCCAAAACCTGATTTAAACACTATTTCAGTGATAGGGTCATCTCCGCTTTTAAGAAACTGGACAGCCTTTTCTACCCGATAATTGTTAAGATACTTTATAAAAGTCATACCGGTAGCTTCCCTGAAAAACCTTGTGAAATAGTATTCGCTGAAATTGGCGACAGACGCTATCTCTTTCAGGGTTATTGCGGAGGAATAGTTTTCCTCGACATAACGGAAAACATTTTCCAGCCTGGAAAGACGGTTCAGCTGTTTTTTCCGTTCCTGGGGAGAAAAAGTCTGCATCGGTACATTGCGTATCAGTATGGCAAGTATGTCAAATAATCTTGCTCTCAATACTAATTTGTATGCCGCTTTCTGGCTGTTGTATTCCCTGATGATTTCCCGGAGCTGTTCCTCCAGCAGTTTATGTACATCAGCGCCATTGTCCGCGGCACTTCCTCTTTTCATCAGTATCCTTGCAAATCTCTTGTTTTTAGCTTCAGGATAAGCAGTTTCAAAATACGACATATCAAAGTGGAGAATCAGCCTGTTTATTTGATGGGGGATCGGCACAAAGTAATGTACGTCTCCTCCGGTAATGAGCAGTATATCTCCCGGGTCCATTGTGTATACTTCATTGTTTACGCCTACATTAAGACTTCCGTCAAATGTATAGACCAATTCTACCACTTCATGCCAGTGGGGTGGAAATTCAGTAACATCGGTAAAGAAGATATTCATGGGAAAGTCTGTATCCAAAACGGTCTTCTGATGCTGAGCTTTCAATTTGTTCCTCCTCGCAGTTTTTCATTGATATATTTCAAAAACAGACATTTATATAACTATAATATATTAAATAGTGCAAAAATACTATGTTTGTAAACAGACATTCACATATCGGATACTTTATACTGCTCTGTTTTTTCTGCACTGACAGACCTGTGTGCCGGCCTGCATGCAAAAAGGGAACAGAAAGCAATGGTCAAAAACCAAAAAGGCATTATCAAATCAAGCTGGTTCAATCATACATTGGTACTGGAAACTATAAGGGGGGAGGGTGTCCGGTTTGTTCAGAAACACTGCATGGGGCAAACGCCTGATTCGCCTGTCGCAAGCTTTCGGGAAAGATGGGTTTGAAGTCGTCAGGATAATTAGGTATAACGGCAAGCTGGGTATTACTGCGCAGATACCGGCAGTATGCAATTACGATACAGGTGAACCCAAAAAAGCGTATTATGTGGAGGGCAGCCCGTATGAAATGGGTTATCTGATGGGGAATATGGCTGAGAAAGAAATTTCCCGCATGATGGACTATACGGACAAAGTAGCATTTTCTTTTATCGGCAGCAAGGTACTCGAAAAAATGAAGCTGATACAAGGTGCGCTCATCAAAATTGCGTATGATTTATCGAAAAAAACGTGGAATCAGCTGCCGGCAGCAATAACCGATGAGATCAGGGGCATATATGACGGCTGCAAAAGCAGGAACCCCGGGACACGCGTCAATATGGAGCGCCTGATTGTGCTTAATACTGGTATTGACATAATATGTTCAATGGTATATACGGGGAAATTTTTCAAACGCATTTTTGATAAGATAGATCCTGAGGATTTTGATATACCGATGATGTGCAACGCTTTTACCGTCAGCGGCAAAAGTGCGGGCGGCGGCTGTTACTTCGGAAGGGACTTTACGTTTCCGTCCGCCGGGGTTTTTCAGGACACCGCAGCAATGATAATATATTGCCCGGATGATCCGGAAACCGGTAAAAATGCCGGTACAGATACCGGTACGGATATAAAAACAGGCACAAATATAAAAACGGATGCAGACGGGGACAATATAAGGAAGCTGACAGAGAAAGCGTTGTCAGGCCGCAGATCAATTCCTTTCATTAATATTGCAGCCCCGGGCATGGTCGGAAGCATTGCGGCAATGAATCTGAACGGAACGGCGTTTGGAGTCAACATGTCCCCGGCTGCCAACTGCGACCCCGGCAAAATAGGCATCAATTCACTGCTGATGACAAGACTGTGTGTCCAGTACGGCAGAAATGCTGAAGATGCTGCGCAGCTGATGGAGGAACTGCCCAGGGGAGTGTCATGGCTGTATATAATAGCGGACGGGTCCGGACGGTCCTGCATCGCAGAAACCGGTGCATCGTGGCCTGAGCCTGATTTTGTCCAGTATGCCGATGAAGAGTACAGGAATCTGCTGCCTGATATTGAATTCATCAAAAGCCACGCGTCTGCTCCATACAAAAATGGGGTCATGTTCAGATGGAACGATTACATATATCCTTTGGAATATCTTGAGTGGAATTATCAGCTGTGGGACCATTATAATCAGAAAAACAGAACGCAGAAAAAAATACGCCAGGATGCGTTTGAACAGGCCGGGTACATCAGCCTGCCCGGTGAGCAGAACTGTCCCTCAACTTTCTATTTTGCGCCGCAAAGGGAAAACAGCGATGAGATCCTTGTCGCATCAAACCATTGTATAATACCCGAAATGCGGTACTTCGCAATGCACAGGTGGACACAGCGCGTCATAGGCAAAAAGGTCAATGATATACAGTGGCGGTATGATGAACTGAACCGCCAGATACACGATACGCTGGCCGAAAAAGGAAGCATTGATCTCGATGATGCCAAAAGGCTCATCAGCTTCCTTGCACCGTACGGGAAATACAAGAATTATCATGCTGATAATCCCCGAAGCGGTGACGGTAAAGAAATACGCATCGAAGGCTGCGTATCGGTGTTCGACCTGAAAAACAGGGCAGTGGAAAGCCATTACGGGTACTATTGCGACAAATGGGTCAGGATAACACTGCCCGGGTACTTCAAATGAGTGTGTGAGTATGGCTGAAGCGGAGGGGTATGCCGTATTACCGGATCAGGGGGTGCTTTTTTGTGTGTACAGTTCCCTGATGACGCTTTCTATCGGCGGATCGCTCATGGTCATGTCGCTGATGATATATTTTTCGTTAATGTCCCGGATAAACGTGTTCAGCTCTATTCTGGCCATGTCCAGTTCCAGCTCGGCAACTGTCGGTGAGGTGCGTGATATGAGCTGAACTCCCGGGTCGGATTCAAACGGGGGAAGTTCTTTTTTTACTGCCAGATGTACTCTTTTTTTGACTCCGGAGAATTTTCTTAACGCGTCCATGCCGCCGTCAAATACCAGTTCTCCGGAATTGATCACAACAACTCTTTTTGCCAGTTTTTCAATATCTCCCATGTCATGGGTTGTCAATATGAAAGTTACTCCCCTTTTATTCTGTTCCCGGATGAAATCACGTATCTTCTCTTTTGCCACTACGTCAAGGCCGATTGTTGGTTCATCAAGGAAGACTATTCCGGGGTCATGCAGCATTGCCATAATAAATTCGCATTTCATTCTTTCGCCAAGGGAAAGCTGCCTGGTGGGCTTGCGTATAATATTCTGAAGGCCGAGCATTTCTGTCATGCTGTCGAGCCGGTCTTTATAATTCTTGTCACTTATTCCGTATATTGCCTTGTTCATCTCGAACGAGTCAAGGGGAGGGATGTCCCAGATCAGCTGGGATTTTTGTCCAAAGACCGCCCCGATATGTGATACATATGATTTTCGATGACGCCATGGAGTATACCCCATAACATCGGCCTCTCCCGATGTCGGGAACAGCACGCCTGTCAGTATTTTAAGCGTAGTGGACTTGCCGGCGCCGTTGGGGCCGAGAAAGCCCAGGATCTCACCCTGCCCGACACTGAGCGTTATTCCCTTGAGGGCTTCTATTTCTATGCATTTTCGCACAAACAGGCTCTTTACGGTATCCAGGAATGTGCTGCCACGTTCATATGTTTTATATACCTTTTTAAGATCCCTGATGCGTATTATATCCATATTGTCAACCTCCCGCACTTGTGTATTTCGAAAGCATCAGCTTCCATACACCAAGGCTTAATATTAAAAACAGGACGCAAACGGGTATTGCCGGCACAAAGCCGGATATATCCTTCCCGAGGAGTGCCGATGCCGGATAGAAGGCTATTACGGAAACAGGTATTATGTAACTGATAATAATCCTGAATGTTCTGCCGAAGATCGTCAAAGGATAGTTTCCGAAGGAGGTGATGCTGTCAAATATTTCGTAAATCCTGCTGTTGCCAACCCATTTGAACACAGTGGCTGACATCAGTACTGCAAAAGAGAACAATATAAGCAGCGAAAAGGCAAATATCAGCAGAAAACGAAGAATGTCAGCACCATCCGGCGGCTGCAGCTGCCCTGCCGATACAGCGGTTACGAGCAGTCCTCCCGCTATGGTACCTATACTGTCTGGTTCAAAACCCGAGGCAATCGAGATGAAAAGAACCGATACCGGCTTTATCATAAAGAGGTCATATGTTCCCTCCCTCACGTGGCTGAGTGTATTGTACACAATGCCAAAGAAAAGAAGGTTCGCGGTACCGCGGGCGAGCATGAATACACCCTGGAGCACCATGACCTCTGCCAGATTCCAGCCCGGAAAGGATGCTCCTGTCGAATAGATCAGCATCGTCAGCAGGGGAACAAGCATTTCAGACACCAGTATCAGCACACAGCATAAAAAGAAATCGCCCCGATAGGCCATCCTTGCCGCAAAGCTGTTTTTAAGCGATACCAGGTAGATTTTTATAAGCCGTGTCATGCGCCTACCCCCGTGAAACGCCTGTTGCCGAGCCTGGAAAACAAAACAGTGAACAAAAGCATAGCCGCAACTGCCAATGCCTGTATTCCCACGATTTGCGGGATTCCGAGCACAATGCCTGCCAGCTCGTATGTCCCTGTACATACCCTTGCCGGTACATAGCTGATAAACTGGAACGGCAAAACGAACATTACTTTCTGAACTGTTCCGGGGAAAAATGAAAGCGGCAGGTAAACTCCTGAGCAAATGTCCCGAAGAAGCAGAAACATCCTTCTTATGCCGGAGGCCCTGGTAAGCCAGAAGGCAGTAACTCCCACACAGTAGTCCACCAGGAACATCATCATGAAACCGAGCAGTACTGATACTGCTGCATAGCCGATATTTGCCGGTATCAGCGGTATCCTGAACACAAATGCGAATATGAGGAAAACCGGAACAAATTCGAATATAAATCCAAGTATCCTGTGGCCGACCTTCTGCGACAGCGCAAAGTATATGTGGGACATCGGCCTGAGCATATATGTAAGGTATTTTCCGGTATGTATGAGCATTTGCAGGTTCCAGTCGGCAAAATCCATTATGAGATAATTTATCAGCGCGGCCGTACCAAAATATCTCATCATCTGTTCAAGGGTCAGCCCGTTTATGCTCCCCTTTGCCGCGTATACTGCATTCCAGATAAAGTATTGGACGAGGAAGTATACGGGGCCTACAAATATGGAAACCATTGCATGGGTGCGGTAGGCTGCCCATTCCTTGTAAGTTGCGAATGCGACAGCCTTCATGACCCGAATTTGCTTAATGACTTTTTCCGCTGCTTCCGGTCTGCTCATTTGATACCTGCCCATACGATATTCCTGATGCTTATAACAGCTTCGGCAAACCAGTCGACACCATCGCACAGCGGACATATGTATGCAAGGACCACATTTTCCACAGGGTCCATATACAGGCCGCACAGACCTGCACCCTCATGTGAGAAGGAGCCCGGAGAAAGGAACGTGTTGTTGGAATAGACGTTCATCCCGAGGCCGTATTCCATTTCTGTGCCGCCGGCACCCCAGCAGTAGTTTTTGATACCATTTGTTTGATTTCTTGTCATTGCTTCTATGGTTTTTCTGGAAAGTATTCTGACATCGTCGAGAGTGCCCTTGTTGACAAGCATCTGGCCCATTCTCCTCATATCGGCGAGTGTTGAAAACAGACCGCCGCCGCCTCTAGGAGCAGCCCAGTCGGGCCGCTTTTGCGGTCCGGACAGCCATTTTTCTTCCCATGCCTGAGAGATGCACAGCCTGTCCTTCAGTTCCTCAGGCGCATCAAAGAAGGTATCGTTCATGCCGAGGGGTTTGGTTATATTCTCAATGACATATTTTTCAAAATGTACACCTGATACTCTTGATACGATCTCTGCCAGTATCGTGAAGCCTGCAGATGAATATCTCCATTCCTTGCCCGGTTCGACCGCAAGAAAATCGCTGAGTACGATTTCGATCCATTTCTCATCCCACTCCCGGTAAACAGGATAGGGCTCGAAGAATACGCCCGGATCGGGCCTTATGCCTGAAGTGTGTGTAAGGAGATGAAAAACGGTGATTTTGTTGAACATGGGGTTATCGAATTCTTTGATGATCTCAGCTACTGACTGGTCCAGACGAAGCAGGCCGCGTTCGACCAGCTGCAGTATCGCAGTTGCGACGAATATTTTCGTAACAGATGCGATCCTCCTTATCGAGTCCGGCATAAAAGGCCTGCTTTCGTTACGGCGAAGATAACCGATGGATTTGTGGGCAAATACTTTGCCGTTCCTGGAAATTATGTAGGCACCTGCCTGGATCTTTTTTTGGTTTATGAGATTCATGATGTGGTTATCAAGTATGTCTAGCTGAGATGAGAAGAATCCGGCTTCATCCGGGCTGATGTCTGTGGGCCCGCAGTTTGCCGGGATTTTGTTTATGTTTGCCATGGCCGTACCCCCTGATATGGTAAAATGTTGATTTATTTTACCATTTGCGGTTTGGCAGGTCAATGCAAAAAACAAATATAAAAAACCTCGTGCTTATCTGCATGGGGCAGTACCTGTGATTACGAAGGGATGTGCCGCCGGTACCAGCCCCATGACTGAGCCATTATTCTCCTTCGGAAACTGGTTCGCTTTTATGGCCTTTTATTGTCAGGACGACCTTGCCGGGGTCGGTTACCAGCCTGACACCGGCGGGAAATTTAAAATCTGCAGCTGTGAAGCTTTGACCGGGTTTCATTGACGTAATATCCGCATCTGCATACTGCGGGATGCTGCCGGCGGGACACTCCACTGTTACAGCATTGAGCTGGTGCAGAACCGAGTTGCCGGCCCTGATAAATGTATCGCTTCCTGTAACTTTGACAGGTATCTGCACCTGTACTTTGTCATGGGGCTCCACCTTCTGGAAATCCAGGTGTATTATCTCCTTATTGACCGGGTCATACTGGATATCTTTTATAATAACGCTGAAGTCATGCTCCTGTGCGAACTCAGTTTTAAATAATGAATTCTTTCCGCCGGCTTTCAGAAACCGGTTCAGCTCAGATTTTCTGACCTGGGCCGCAGTAGACTGAAAATCACTGCCGTAAACCACTGCAGGTATAAAACCCTGCTTGAGCAGCTTTTTGGCTTTATGGCCAACTTCACTTCGTTTCTCAATTTTCATTATCGGGGTATTTATATTGCCTGTGTTATTCATACAAACCTCCAGTTACACACAGCATTTTTAACTGACAAGGTTATTATTGACAAAATTTTTTTTGTTAAACATATTAACTGCCTCAAATACGCTGCTTTCCGGAAAGCGGACATATACCGGCAGCTGAAAACGAAAAAGCATAAACTTTTTATCCTGTTGCTTCGTAACATATTAAAACGGCGACAGTTTCTGAGACCGATAATAAACAAAACTGTCGGAGAGACAGGACAAACAGCCCGTAAAGCGGCTTAGTGTGAAATTTATATTTTATGGAGGATTGGAATATGGAGGTTGTGAATGTTAAAAGTAATCCAGGGACTGCCAGATCATTTTCCAGGTACATAAAATGGGGAGCTTTGGTCATCGCGGCCATTATTATCATCACATCGGCGGTTGGGTCAGTTCCTGCCGGACATGTCGGGATAACGGTAACAATGGGTTCCGTGTCACCTGAAGTACGCAGGGAAGGTTTCTATCTGAAGCTGCCGTTTATCCAGACAGTCAAAATGATGGATGCAAGGACCCAGAAGGTGGAATGGACTGATCCTGACAATCCGATATCTGCGGCCAGCAAGGATCTGCAGGATGTATTCATACTTGCGGTGGTAACGTACCATATTTCACCTGACAAAGCAGCGAAGATATACCAGACCATCGGAACAGACTATGCCGACAAAAAAGTGATACCGCTTACGCTGAATGCTATCAAAACCCATACCGGAAAGTATAATGTTGCAGAGATACTGACCAACCGTGAAAAAATCACAAATGATGTAAATACAGATGTCGCAGCCCAGTTGCTGGCAAACGATATCATACTGGAAAACGTATCGCTGGTGAATATTGATTTCAGGCCCGAGTACAAACAGGCCATAGAACAGAAGCAGATAGCCGAGAAACAGGTGGAGACACAGCGCTATACACTTGAGAAGCAGGCATTGGAAGCTCAGCAGCAGGTAAAAAAGGCAGAGGCCGATAAACAGGCCAAAATACTTGCGGCTGAGGCGGAGAAACAGGCGAAGATCCTTGAAGGTGAAGGTATCGAGGAGTTCAACAAAAAGGTGTCGCAGAGCCTTACTTCTGATCTGCTTAAATATAAGGAACTGCAGAACCAGGAAAAGGCTATTGACAAGTGGAACGGCCAGTATCCGGATGTTGTGGCGGGCGGAGAGTCAATACCGCTTATCCAGATGCCTGTGTCATCGCCGAATGGCACGTATGAAAGAGGCAGCGGAGCTTCTGTGAATAACGCTGAAGGAGCAGCCGGTAACAACTGATCTAACGGTGCTGCCGGTCCAGTAATATAGCGGGTAACAGGTCATGCTTTCAGGTTACGTGTAATGCCAGGGAAATGGCCGGAGATGGTACTTGTGGATGTTGTGTTTCCTGACTTCGAAGGCTATACTGCACGTGTACATTAGCTGAGATGGGACGGAACTGCCTGTGAGATTCGACATCTTTGCATGATCACGTTAATCAAATCATAGAGGTACTGCAGTAGGAGCTTAGAAACATAACCGGAATAAATACCCCTCCAGCCCTGCAGCTATACGACCTGTAACCTGCTTCAAATTCTGCTCGTCAGGGTCAGACCTGACAGTACCGGCCCGGCAGCATCAAGTGAGCCACTTGTCCCTGAATACGGGAGGCTTATATGTGTCGATGTACTCCAGCGCATCTTCCACATCTGCTGTAACGTAATACAATATGCTGCTTTCAGGTTTTGCAAACCGCTCCTGAGCTATTTTTTCAAACAAATCCAGCAGCTGATCGTAAAAGCCGTTGGTGTTGAGAATTACGATGGGCTTGATATGGTACTTCAGCTGCTTTAATGTAATTATTTCAAGCAGTTCCTCAAGGGTGCCGTATCCGCCGGGCAGCGCTATAAAAGCCTCGGATCTGGCATCCATGATGGATTTTCTTTCCCTCATATCCTTTGTTACGATCAGTTCGTCACATGTTTCATAAACGATACCTTTCATATTCAGCGCTTCAGGTATGACTCCGATGACCCTGCCGTGCAGCTTGTGGACTGCTGAAGCGGTAGCACCCATCAGCCCCACCATTCCCCCGCCGAAGATCAGAGTGTCTCCGTTGCGTGCCATTGCTTCTCCCAATCTGTAAGCCGTATCGAAATAAATCTTATCTACCAGGTTGCTCGATGAACTGTATACACATATTGTCTTGTTCATAAATCCTCCGTTATTTACTGCGCATGTACAGCCTGATAATCAATGCATGTCCGTTAGTCAATGTTATGCGGCGTATCTCCGTACCGGGCATGACGGCTGCGTGACTGCGGAATCCCGGCCATTTTCGCTGCCGGCCGTTTGCCGGACACTGATGTATCAGGTATGCACTTATCATCATATATCTGTATAAACCGATTTTACTAAATAAATTCAATGCTGGCAATCAATCCGGAACAGCCGGGAGGCTGAAATGCAATAATATTGACACATGATCCGGGGGAGACTTAAGTTGTGCTTTCAGCCGGCTGGCATTGTGCTCCTGCAGAGGCCGGATATGCACTTGTAACGCTTATCCTTGACCACATTCTGTGATTGGACTATGATGAAATCAAAAAAACAACTGGGGCGGTATGATGAAAAAGCTTGATGTAATCAGAACGTATTATGAAGATAATATGTCGAAGAACCTGCCTGAATACGGTATACTCGGATGGGAGAGCGAGGAAGCCCAGCGGCTGAGATTTGACATGCTTCTGTCGGCTGCAGACCTGGAAGGCAAGTCCCTGCTTGATGTGGGATGCGGTACCGGCAACCTGCTTGAATACATCCTGAGCAAGAAGATCAATGTCAGGTATACCGGTGTGGATATACTGGAAAAAATGGTGGAAATGGCAAAACGCAAAAACCTTCCGGGAGATTTTCTTCATGCCGATATTTTTAAGCAGAAGCTGTTTGATAAAGAATCATTTGATGTAGTATACACTTCAGGCATCTTTAATCTGAACCTGGGCAATAACAGGGAATTCCTCAGGAACGCGGTCGGATTGTTCCTGGATCTTTCCAGGCATACAGTTGTTTTCAACCTGCTTCATAAGGATTCACCGGACAGGGAAGATAAATACTTCTATTTCTATCCCGATGAAGTTAAGGAACTGCTTTCAGATTATGCAGACAGGATAGATACAGTGGAATTTATCGAAGCATACCTGAAAAATGACTTTACCGTGGTCATTAAGAAAATATAACGGCAGGCAATGTTACGGCACCGCCTGCCGGATATGGTGCCTGCACCTGGTGTCATACCGCTGTATGTGATGTCATACTGCCGCATGAAGTATCATACCACTGCACCTAAAAGCAGCACGCCTTCATTTTGCCTGTATATTACCGGCAGCTGACTTAAAGGTATAGGATTGACGCCTCTGCCTACTTCGATAGTATATCCGGGCCTTCGGAATTCCTGCAGGAACCAGTCTTTATAGCCTGCATAAGCGGCCTCTGCAGAACCTGCCTCAACAGTGTAACCGGTGATGGCCCCGAACTGATTGGCGATGGTCAGTGCCACCGGAGGCGCATAATTCTGGAACTGCCAGTATATGACCTCTCCCTGGGTGTGATAGGCGATGACTATCCGGAAATTGTGAGCACGTGTGAAATCTGCCATTGCCCGGGACTCGGGTTCCGATAACGGCGCTTCTCCGCAGTAATCCCTGGGCCCCGGCTCCGTGATGCCCTGTTCCAGTTCAGCCTGTTTTTCTTTTTCCCATTCGGCGGGATAATTGAGATTCAGGTCTACACCACGAATATTTGCCTTCCAGACGCTTGGAAGGGGCAGCCCTGTTCTGTTGAGACGTGCGGCGTTGATAAAGGCCTGTTCATCGTAGTTGGGCCAGTAAGCAACAAGATCCACACCATCGGGATTGACCAGAGGTATTATGTAGATACTTGTCAGGCTGGACAGTTCACGGATATTGTACCCCAGGATGCTGCTGCCGTTTGCATAGGCACTGGCATAATCTTCGATGAATTTCATGAGTACCGGCGTCGTTATTGATTCATTCGCATGATGGGAAGCATTGTACGAGACCTCCCTGGCGCCTGTCCCGAGCCTCACATAGTATAACTCCCTGCCCATGACGCTCCTGCCGATGGAACCTGTCTCAAGGAACGGATATCTTGCTTTCAGCCCCTGGATCTGTCTTTGTACGATTTCATAGGTTGGGGCTACATCCAGTGTTACCACATCAATACCATAAGGTATTGTAAGCCGCCGGCCAACGGACAGGTTATTCGGATCGATCCCGGGGTTGGCTGTTATAATTGCATTCACGGTCGTGTAATAAGCGCGGGCAATGGCATATAATGTGTCGCCCGGCCTTACCGTGTATATATCATAACCCCGCAGCAGCCGGTCGAGTACCGACCATGTGGCAGGACCGATTATGCCGTCCGGGGTGAGACCATTGTTCCTCTGGAAAGCAGTTACGGCCTGATAAGTCCGGCTTCCGAATATACCATCCACTGTACCGGCGTTATAGCCGATCCTGTTCAGAAGACTTTGCACGAGCCGGACGTCCGGCCCCGCAGATCCAAGAGATATTGTCTGCATTGCTTACACCAGCCATGATATGAATAACCAGTATCATTATATTGAATTGCCGGTTCAGATGTGTTAACGTTCTTGATATTTGATCATTTTTAGGATACAATCAAAAAAACAGTTTCTGGATAATAATGACGTTTGATGTGAATTAAGGGGTCGGTATGGAAAACACAGGTTGTAAAGATATGCTCCAGCAAAACTCAGAGCTTCTTACCACACTTCTGGATGTATCAAATCTTGTCTCATCGACTATGGAGCTGAGACCGCTGCTGGAAGCTATCCTGGATAAGCTCAGGAATATTATTGAATATCAGAACGCAAAGATTTTCATATCCGAGGGGGATCGTTTCAGAATTATAGCTCACAGGTCATCTCTTAAGCCCGAAGAGGAGCATTCGTATCCTCTGCCCCTGGACAGGGGGATGCTGCTGGGCAAAAAAGCAGTTGTTATCGATGATCTCCTGTCAGATGAAGAAAAAGCAGTGATATTCAGAAAAAACATGCACAGCTATATGAATACTGTGTTTAAACATGCACGATGCTGGATGAGCCTGCCGATGATTTACAAGGACAATGTGATAGGCATTATGACGCTGGATCATGCCATACCCGGTTATTATAAAGCTTATCACGTGGAGCTGGGGACTGCTTTTGCGAACCAGGCCGCTATTGAGTATGAGAACGCTAAACTTTACAACGAAACTGTCAAAAGGGCGGATGAAATAAAAACCCTGTTCAGCATACAGCAGGCCATAACAAGCCGGCTGGAACTGGATTCCGTGCTCCGCCTGATCGCCGGTGAGGCCAGGAGGCTGACACATGCAGATGCGACAGCCGTATTCCTTGTGGATGGTGATGATTTGGTGCCGGCAGTATTTTCCGGCGTAAAACTCAAAGAGAACCCAGGCATGAAGATACCTGTCAGGGATTCTGCCATGGGTGAGAGCCTGGCACGCCACGAAACGATCATACTAAGTAAAGATGAAATGGATGGGATGCCTGAACAGGAACTGATGGAGCCTTCATCCATGAATACCTGCCTTCTTGTACCGCTGCTGGCCGGGACAAGGGCAGTCGGTGTCATTGCGGCATTCAGCTGGTCGGATAGTGAGTTCGATTCAGAAGACGTAAGGATATTCAACATGTTTGCCCCCAGTGCTGTTATTGGGATAGAAAATGCCAGGCTATATGAGGAAGAGAAAAAGAGGCTGAAGGAAAATGAACAGAGAAGGCATGCGGCGGAATGCCTGAGGGATATACTCAGGGCGCTGAACTCAAACAGATCCCTTGAAGATGTACTTGGCTTCATTATCAGTGAAGCAGCCAGGCTTTTACGTGCAGATGCCGCTGCACTGCTGAAGCTGGGTGATGACAAAAGCTCTCTTTGCGTTGAAGCCTCGTATGGATTGCCTCATTTCAAGAATATGGATAATTTACAAAGTGTAAAATCTGAAATGCTGCTGAAAACCTTCATTGAAAGAAAGCCTATCGTCAGAACCGATATTTCGGATATAAGCAGTGAAGATACTGACCCTGCCATGGATGAGCACATGCAGTGGGTCAGGGACAATTGCTGTACGATGACGGCTGTTCCACTGATATGCAAGGATGAAGTATATGGTGGTATCGTCCTCTATTTCAGACGCGACGGAAAGAATTCGGAAAGAAATATTTCAAAAGAGGATATCGGCCTTGCCATGTCATTAGCTGACCAGGCTGCATTGGCAATTGACAATACCAGGCTGAAAAAACAGGCTGAAGAAGCGGCAGTTGCTGCGGAAAGGAACAGGCTGGCCCGCGATCTCCATGATGCGGTCACACAGACACTGTTTTCAGCAAGCCTGATTGCCGAGGTGGTACCGAAGATTTGGGAGCGCAGCAGGGAAGAAGGCATGAAAAGGCTGGAGGAACTCAGGCAGCTGACCCGTGGCGCTTTAGCCGAGATGAGAACGCTGCTGTTTGAACTGCGACCCGCAACGTTAGCCGAAGCTCCGCTGGAGGATCTGCTCAGACAGCTCAGCGAGGCCGTCACCGGCCGTGCCCGCATTCCTGTTAAGCTGAATATCGGCGGAACAGCAAAGCTGCCCGATGATGTAAAACTGGTTTTTTACCGTGTTGCCCAGGAAGCTTTGAATAATGTCTCCAAACATTCCGGCGCAAAAAACGCTGTTTTGGAACTGAATGTAAATGAAGATGCGCGCCTTGGCATCATTGTCGGTTACCTGAGCGTAACGGATGACGGAAAAGGCTTTGATCCTCAGAACAGGAAATCCGGCCGCTTTGGCCTGGGAATAATGAAAGAACGGGCAGAATCAGCAGGTGCAAAACTGAAGATCACATCCGCGGCAGGCTGTGGTACCAAAGTAGAGCTCGAATGGGTGGGAAACAGGCAAAGCCACTGAAACAGCCGTGGTTACAGCCGGATTAAAGGATAATCTTCATATATTTTTATAAAGGTGGTCAGTTGTATGAATAATGAAAAGATCAAAGTTGTCATCGTTGATGATCATAATGTGGTAAGAAGCGGTCTCGGAGCTTTTTTGCAGGTGTTTGACGATTTTGAGCTGGCCGGGGAGGCATCCAATGGAGAAGAAGCGCTGGAAGTATGTGCATCTGTTAAGCCGGATGTGGTGCTGATGGACCTGGTAATGCCTGTCATGGACGGCGCGGAGGCAACAAGGCTTATCAGGGAGCGTTTTCCTTCTATACAGGTGATTGTTCTTACGAGCTTTAAGGAGGACGAACTGGTTGAAGGAGCACTTAAGGCGGGAGCGATAGGATATCTGCTCAAAAATGTTTCGGCCGACGAACTGGCGGAGGCGATACGTTCAGCACATATGGGACGTCCGACACTGGCGCCTGAAGCGACACAGGCACTCATAAAGGCTACCGGGCGCAGCAAACAGCAGGATAATGAACTTACGGCCAGGGAGCTTGAAGTCCTGCGGATGATGGCCGACGGTCTGAGCAACCCTGAGATCGCACAAAAACTTTTTGTCAGCAGATCAACAGTCAAATTCCATGTCAGCAGCATTCTGTCAAAACTTGATGCGGCATCAAGAACTGAAGCCGTGGCTATCGCACTGCAGAAAAAATTAATATGAGAATTACCTGGCCATATGGCCAGGTCAAAAACCGGCCAACAGGACAAAAATAATCTCCCCATGTGATTGAAGCATTCAGGGAGATTTTTTATTAGAATTTAATAAATGATAGATTGCAGGCTTATTGCCTTCAAACGGAGTGATTCCATGAAAATTTTAATAGCCGATGATCAGGCGGATGTGCGGAATGCGTTAAAACTCCTGCTTGAACAGGTAGAAGGAAGCTTTTTGATATATGAGGCAGATGACATGGACAGCCTCTATTCACAGCTGGAAAGATTAAAACCTGATCTTTTGCTGCTGGACTGGGAACTTTCAGACCGGAATATGGCAGATTCCGTACCTCAGATGAGAAAGCTTGCACCCGGCATCAGCATCATAGCTCTCAGCGTCAGACCGGAGGCCGAAGACATGGCAAAGGCCGCAGGAGCAAATGCTTTTGTCAGCAAGGGAGACAATTCTGACAGGCTGCTGTCCGTTATCTATTCTATTAAATGAAACTTCCGGCTCACAGCTCAATGCCGGAACAGATGCGGCCTGAATGCCGCAAATGAGAATTTTTGCTTTTTTCTTTACTGGCCTTCTGGCCAGGTAGCCACTGAACAAATGGGGAGCTGGAAGAACTGTACATCAGGACTGCCTTAAATCCATCCTGTTGACTGATGCGGCAGTGAAAACGGCTATATATAATGGGCATAGTTAAATAATTAACATTAAGCCGGCATAGCCGCACAGGCATGCAATGTTAAATAAGTCAATCGGAGGTTGTTAAAATGGTAAGAACTGATTCCGAATTGGTAGCAAGATGTCTCGATGGTGACAATGAAGCTTTCTCAGAGCTGGTGGCAAGATATAAAAGGCTGATATACTCTGTTGCATGCAAGTTTTCAAAAGACAGCGAAGAAATCGATGACATGGCACAGGAGGCATTTATTAAAATTTACAGATCGCTTTCAAAATATAATGACCAGTATAAGTTTTCGACCTGGAGCGTAAAGGTCGCAACCAATATATGCCTTGATCACGTAAGACGCAAAAAGCTGAACATGGTTTCACTCGATGAAATAGAGAATTTTACCGGTGGTTCTGCCAATTCTCCGGAAGAACACTATCTCAGAAAAGAGAAGTCGCAGTTCCTGCAGGACGCTATCGATGGCCTGCCTGAGATCTACAGGGTGCCTATTATCCTGTATCATCAGAAAGGCATGTCATACAAAGAGATAGCAGAGTATCTCGGCAAACCGATGTCGATAATCAAAAACAGGATTTTCAGGGCAAGACACGCCCTCAGGGAGAATCTGCTTTCTGCCGCATCATAGTATACAGGCGATTTCAGAAAGAATTTGTCCCTTGTGACGCTCCATGATTTTTATATACCGGATATGCAGCCGGTTTATGAGGGCAGGTTTTCTGTGCCTGGACATAGACATGCAGTGCATTATGCCGCTTACGGCATTTATTAATAAAAAGACTGATATCCGAAGGAATATCAGTCTTTTTGCAATGGTCAGTATACAAACACCATGCGTCCTATCCATGCTTTTATCGCCTTGGACCAGAGCCATTTGTTGGTGGCACTGTCATCAAAGTAAAAGAGTGCCCCGTTGCTCGGGTCACTGCCCTTGAGAGCTTCCAGAGCTGCGTTCCGGTCCTGCTGCGTAGCCGGCTGATTGATCATGCCGTTTTCTACAGGAGTGAACTGATAATAACCGTTGCTGCTTACCTCATAAATAACTGAGGAAATGGTATTCGGAAATTGATTGTTTTTTATCCTGTTTACTACAACTGCTGCAACACCGACTTTAGCTTTATATGGCTCGCTTTCTGCTTCAGCTCTGACGAGCCTTGCAAGCAGGTCAAGTTCCGCCTGTGTATATGATACGACTGCTCCGCTTTGTGACGATGAATTAGTGCTGGCTGCTGCAGCGGCAGCTGACGGTATATTGAGCTGCTGCCCGGGATAGATCATGTTGTCCCATTTGTTGTTGGCTTTCCTCAACTGCTGGAGTGAAACACCGTACCAGCCGGCTATAAGGCTTAGCGTATCACCTTTTTTAACCGTATGAGTCTTTGCCCGCACATAAAGTTTCTGCCCAGGATAGATAGTATTGCTGCTGAGTTTGTTGTCGGCTTTTATGGTACTGGCCGATGTGTCGAACAATACTCCTATCTTGTAAAGTGAATCATTTTCCTGTACTGTGTAGCTGGCGCCGAAGACATTGCCTGTAAACAGCATGACTGTAATAACAGCACCAACAGCGATTGATACTGTCCTCTTAAGAATATTCATTTTGTCCCCCTTTCGCCTCCGAGGTTAGTTGTCGGGTTCGGATCGAGGAAACCCTGCTCTTCCGAGCTTCACCCACAGGCGTTATGGAAAGCTTTCTTCCTGACGCCTTTTATTGCATAGTCCCCCGTACTCCTTGCGGAGATTCGGCTGTGTTTTTTGACTGCATCGTTTTATGTGATAATGTTTATGCAGCCGTTTTATGTCGACAAGTATTTTAGCAGAGACAGAAGCCGTTTTCCATGATATATTTATGGAAGGGATGGGGATATAATGTAATGGAAATTCCTTTACAGGAGGTACTCCATTACGTAAAAGGACTGTCCGCTGTTTCCCTTTACGTACTTTCCAGGAGGTGTTTATGGCATACGGGCTGGTGCTCGAAGGCGGAGGAGCGCGCGGAGCGTATCAGATAGGCGCATGCAAAGCAATTAAGGAAATGTCTCTCGAGATATCTGTGGTTGCAGGTACGTCGGTCGGGGCTCTCAACGGAGCTATGGTGGTGCAGGGAGATATCGACAGGGCTTATGATATCTGGAGTGATTTGCATCCCGAACGTGTCCTGAAGTTGTCAGGGGATCATCTGGAAGGATATGATGGCAACAGATTCAGTCCGGAAGCTTTGAAAAAGTTTGCGGGATATATCATGAAAGTGATTTATGAGGGCGGCCTCGATGTTGAGCCTCTGGAAAGGCTTGTCAAAAGCGTTGTTGATGAAGACCGGATAAGAAAATCAAAGATCGGCTTCGGTATAGTCACCGTTGACCTGACGGCACGAAGAGCCGTGGAAATATACAAGGAAGAAATCCCCCGGGGAAAGCTTGTTGATTATGTGATTGCCAGCGCCAGCTTTCCGGCATTCAAAAGAACCATAATTGACGGCAGGACATATGTGGACGGCGCTCTTTACAACAATCTTCCGATCAACATGGTAACAAACAGAGGAGTTAAAGATATAATCTTACTCAGGACCCGTGCAATAGGTATAAAAAGGCGCATTGACACCAGCGGCCTTAACATTGTCAGCATTTCGCCCGGCGAGAACCTGGGTTCTTCGATGGATTTCAGCAACAGGTCGGCCAGAAGGAAACTGCAGATGGGCTATGAAGATGCGTGCAGAGTACTCGAAAAATATCTGGGCGGCAGAGGATAATGCTGCCAGATGTTTGGGATTATTTGCAAATTAACATGAATATCGCCGTTTCAGGGTATGCTATATGAACGTAAAAAAGCATGGAACGGTGATATTTTTTAATGGTCATATTAATTGCGGCGACATATGTTATTTTGATAGGTCTGATTATTTATCTCTCAGCGGTGCTGCATTCACGCAGTATCAGCTGCCAGACGGAAATCAGAGACACCGCTCTTGATGCTGCGGAACTGGAGAAGCACGCTGCTGAGCTTGCCAGGAACCATCCGGTCGGCAGGGCATCCAGAAACCTGAACTGGCTTATAAGAAGGCTCAATGATAACTACAGCATAATTACCAATGTTTACAAGTCTCTGAACGTTGATATCAGAGAATCATTTCCAACTGCTCCTTCAGCTGAATGGCTTCTTGACAATTTTTACATAATCGAGGAGCAGGTCAAGATTATAAGAAGGAGTTTATCAAAAGGCCGTTATTCCAGGCTTCCTGTCCTGAAAAAAGGCTACCTGAAGGGCTATCCGAGGGTATATGCCATTGCCTTGGAAATAGTGGCCCACGCCAACGGAAGCATAGATGAAGAGAGCATTACATCATTTATACAGGCTTATCAGTCCCAGTCGCTTCTTTCCATGAGCGAACTGTGGGCTGTTCCGCTCATGCTCCGCATTGCTCTTGTTGAAAGCATCAGGAATACCTGTGAGACGATAAAAGCGTCAAGACAGGACTGGTACAGGGCAGAAGAGCTGGCTTCCCGGATAGTTTCTTCAGGATCAGATGAGGGTAAGATTGGTCAGATCCTGGCTGATGAGACCGAAATAACGCCTTCATTTGCTGAACATCTGATACGAAGACTCAGAAAACATGGCAATATTCTGCCTGCAGTCATTACGCTGATGGATCAGAAACTGAAAAATGAAGGTACATCCATTGCTGAGTTAACCGCTGCAGAACACCAGATACAGGCTGAGACGCAGGTAGCTATCGGAAATTCCATTACAGGACTCAGACTGATATCGGAAATAGACTGGGCCGACATATTTGAAATGCTCAGCAGGGTGGAGCAGATACTACGCAAGGACCCCAACGGCGTGTATCCTCTTATGGATTTTGAATCAAGGGACTATTACCGTCATGAAGTAGAGAAGCTGGCCAGGGCTTTCAGTGTAACGGAAATACAGGTAGCTGAAAAGGCTGTCAGCTGTGCGGAGAGATACGCCGGCCAAAGTCCAAGGGACCATGTGGGCTTCTATCTTGTGGGCAAAGGACGAAAAGTACTGCTGGAGCAGATAGGGAAGACGGCGAAAAAAACATGGAGGCATTATTTTGCCTTACTGGGTAAACCCAAAAGCGTATATATCGTTTTGGTACTTTTCATAACAGCCTTCCTAGTATCGTATTTTATGTACTATGCATGTACCCGGGCTGAAAGGCCGTCTGTATTCTGGCCTTTGCTGACAGCCATACTCGTCCTGGTACCATGCAGTGAGCTGGCTGTAAGCCTGTCCAATACGATAATGACCCGTATCTACAGTCCGGTCATATTGCCGAAACTGGAACTTAAAAACGGTATACCAGATGATATGGCTTCATTTGTCATAGTGCCAGCGCTGATTACGAGTCCTGCCAGGGCAAGAGAGCTTGTACGGCAGATGGAGGTACATTACCTGGCAAACAGACAGGCCAACCTCTATTTTGCTCTTGTAGGGGATTTCAGGGATGCCGGATCGGAAAATCTGGAGCAGGACGGCGAAATAACGTCTGCAGCCATGGAAGGCATCGCTGCCCTCAATAAAAAGTATGCACCCGGGAAGGAACCCATATTTTACTATCTGCACCGCAGCAGGAAGTACAATGAATCACAGAACAGATGGATGGGATGGGAGCGTAAGAGAGGTGCCATCACGGAATTCAACGAACTGCTCAGAGGCGGCGGTACGGGATTCAGTATTATATCAGGTGATATATCGGCACTTAAAAATATCAGGTATGTGATCACACTCGATGCGGATACAAGCCTTCCCATGGGTACAGCGAAAAGACTTATAGGTACCATGGCCCATCCTCTGAACAGGGCGGTCTTCAATGAAAAAACAGGGAAGGTCGACGAGGGCTACGGAATTCTGCAGCCGAGAATAAGCGTCAGTATACCCGGCGCAAACAAGTCACTTTTTACCAGGATATTTGCAGGACAGGGCGGTATCGACCCCTATACTACTGCTGTTTCCGATATATACCAGGATCTTTTCGATGAAGGGATATTCACCGGAAAAGGGATATATGATGTTGATATATTTATGGCGGCATTGTATGAAGCTATACCTGACAATACCGTACTTAGCCATGACCTGCTGGAAGGCTGCTATCTGAGGGCAGGCCTGGTCAGTGACATAGAACTCGTGGATGGATATCCCGGCAGCTACAATACTTTTGCCGTACGTCAGCACAGATGGGTAAGAGGGGACTGGCAGCTGCTGCCGTGGCTTGGCCGATATGTCAGAAACAGAGCCGGAGTAAAGGTGAAAAACAATATTTCGTGCCTCTCCAAATGGAAGATACTTGACAATATGAGAAGGAGCCTTTTGTATCCGTCACTGTTTCTGCTTTATCTTTCGGGGCTGTTGCTGCTGCCTGGCAGCGCCTTTGCGTGGACGGGCCTTGCAGTGCTTGTGACTGCATCACCTGTGTTGAATGCTGCTGTCAGTTCGCTTCTGAGCGGAAGGCCTTGCATCAGGGACAGCAAATCAAATTCTGCAATCATCTCAGGAATCAGGGGTGCTTTTTATCAATTTCTGCTGTTGTTTATGTTTATGCCGCACCAGACGTATATAATGCTGGATGCAGTAATCAGGACCATTTACAGGGTTGCCTGGTCACACCGGAATATGCTCGAATGGGTTACTGCCGCTGATGCAGAGGCACGTGCATCCGGGAGCGCAGCGGATTATTACAGGAAAATGTGGTTTTCTTTGCCTGCTGCAGCTGTGATGGCCGTCATAGCACTGCTTACTCCCGACAGCAGTTCTGTTCCTGCTGCTGTGGCAGCATTGGCCTGGATTGCTGCGCCGGCCGCAGCATATCTGATCAGCAAACCTTATGTCAAAAAGCAAAGGAAGCTGGCTGAAGAAGATATACAGATGCTCAGGAGGATATCCAGAAAGACGTGGAGATACTTTGAAGATTTTTCCGTGGAGAGCGAGAATTACCTGCCTCCTGACAATTTCCAGCTGGATCCTCCCAAATGTACGGCTCACAGGACATCGCCGACCAATATCGGCCTGCTGCTCCTTTCAGTTCTGTCTGCCCGTGACATGGGATATATAGGGGCCGATTCAATGGCCGTAAGGCTTGAGAGAATAATCGGAACAATGGAGAGAATGGACAAGTGGAAGGGACATTTCTACAACTGGTATGACACAAGGACCCTTGAGACCCTGAGGCCTCTTTATGTATCAACTGTAGACAGCGGCAACCTTGTAGGCCATATGATGGTATTGAACCAGGGCCTGGCTGAATATACCGGCAAAATATTGCCGGACAAAGCCATAGCTTTGGGCCTGCGTGATACGGTCAGCCTCTGCAGCAGCCGTGAGGACTGGTATCTTGCGGACAATCTGCAGAGATTTGCTGCAGAAGAATGCAGTGATGTGCGGGAATGGAAGAAAATACTGGATTCCCTGGCATCATGGTGCGATGTGAAGCGGCTGGAGAATGCGGAGGATCAGGACGGCTGGAGAAGTAAGCTCACAGAGATGGTAAGGGAATTCCTGGATGAACTGCATTCGTATTATCCGATACTGGAACGGCCAGATACGGTTGAAATACTGCAAAAATGTGATAATGAACTTGCCGGGCTCATGTATCGCCCCGCATCGCCGGCAGAACTGCTGATACGCTACAAAAGGGCGGTCTCGCTGCTTGAAGATGCCGGATACGGGGCTTCAGGCAGCGAAAAAGAGAAAACAGGCAAAGGAGATGAACTGCTTGACCTTCTAAAGAGAAGCATCGGGCATATAGAGCAAAAAACGGAGCAGTACAGGAATCTGATGGACCGGGTTTCGAAAATCATAAATGATACAGACTTTTCTCCCCTGTATGACAGAAAGAGGATGCTGTTTTCCATCGGCTACAACGCTGAAGACGGTCATTTGAGCAAATCGTATTACGACCTGCTGGCCTCTGAAGCCAGACAGGCAAGCTTTATAGCAATTGCCAGGGGTGAAGCGGACAGAAGGCACTGGATGCGCCTGGGAAGAAAGATGACGGCTTCAGACGGCTGCAAAGGACTTGTTTCATGGACAGGGACAATGTTTGAATACCTGATGCCCCTGCTTATAATGAGAAACTATGAGAATACTATTTTGGATGAAACATATTCATTTGTTGTAAGAATGCAGAAGAAATACGGCAAAAGCAGAGGCATCCCGTGGGGTGTATCCGAATCAGGGTACAGTGCCCTCGACATTAACCTCAATTACCAGTACAAGGCTTTCGGTGTCCCGGAGCTGGGGCTCAAGCGCGGACTTGCCAACGATATGGTAACTACGCCGTATGCTTGTCTGCTGGCACTGAGTGTGGATCCGGTGTCAGTAGCCGAAAACCTGAAGGAACTGCAGCGCCTCGGAATGGAGGGAACCTGCGGTTTCTACGAAGCAATAGACTTTACCCCGTCAAGACTTGATCCACAAAGCAGATACAGTATAGTCAAAAGCTACATGGCTCATCACCAGGGAATGAGCCTTGCTGCGCTGAACAATTTCTTCAATTCGGATATATTGCAGGAGCGGTTCCATAATATCCCGCTCATAAGATCTGCCGAATTGCTGCTGCAGGAGAAAGTACAGCACAGGGTAATGTACACCAAGGAATATAAAGCTGAAAGTGCAGGCAAGATTAAAAGAGCCGGACATGTGGACGGTGAGGCTGTCAGGGTATATGGGGTTCCGAAGCAGCTGCCTCCGAATGTCCATATTTTAACCAACGGCGATTACTCTGTAATGATTACGGATGGAGGTTCGGGATACAGCAGGGCCGGTGAATTTGCAGTAAACAGATGGACGCCGGATTACTTTGACAAAAAAGGATTTTATATATTCATACAAAACATCAACAGCAACACGGCATGGTCGGCAACGTACGAACCGTACGGCCAGGAACCTGACAAATACAAAGCAGTGTTTTCTCCGGACAAAGCGGAATTTATACGCAGAAACGGCAATATAGAATCTCACCTGGAAATCACCGTATCCCCGGAGGATAACGCAGAAATAAGAAGGATATCACTGACTAATCACAGTGGACATGCAAGAGTAATAGAACTGACCAGCTATTTTGAAGCTGTGCTGGCACCGGCAAATGAGGATGCCGCCCATCCTGCCTTCAGCAAGCTCTTTATAATGACCGAATATATAAAGGAACACAAGTGCCTGCTGGCCGCCAGAAGGCAAAGGAAAAAGGGACAGAAGCAACTGTGGCTTGTGCACACGATGGCAATCGAAGGTGACCATGCAGTCGGAGACGTACAGTATGAGACTGACAGGATGAAGTTTATAGGCAGGAACCGCGACATCACGGATCCCAGTGCCATGGACCCTGATCAGCCGCTCAGCGGTACCTGTGGTTCGGTGCTGGATCCTGTCATGAGTCTCAGAAGACGCGTGAAGATCGAACCGGGATGTACAGTCAGGGCGGTATATGCCGTGGCTGTGGCAAACTCGAGAAAAAGTGCCATGGAACTGGCTGAGAAATACAGTGACTTTAGAGTATCTGAAAGAGCCTTTGAACTGTCATGGACGAGAAGCCGGGTGGAAAACAGGTATTTTGGCCTGAAGCCTGAAGAAATCACAGCCTATCTTGATATGGTGCCGTTTCTGCTGTACGGAGGCTCCATAAAGAAGGACTATTCCGAATACATATTCGGAAATAAGGGATCACAGGAGGACCTCTGGCCGTTCGGCATATCCGGCGATCTGCCTGTAGTCATGGCGGAGATTAAGGATGAAGAAGACATAGATATAGTTGAATGGATTCTTAAAGGCCATGAGTTTTTAAGAATGAAAAACATTTATGTGGACCTGGTCATACTGATCAGCAAAACAGAAGGTTACAACCGGCCGCTGAATGACAAGGTAAGGAATGCTGTCGCGGCAAGCCATGCAAGGGAATACCTGAACAGGCCGGGCGGGGTTTACATCATATATCTGCCGGATATTGAACCATGGCAGGTTTCTGTGCTTTATACTGCGGCAAGGATAATTATAAAAGACAGCATAGAATCATTCAAAAATAAACTCAAAGAATCTAAACTTGTGCTGGAGACAGCCCGGACCGGAAATACAGGCCATAATGCAGACAAAACTGTCAACGCCGCCAGAAATGACCAGCCTGGAAGAAAGTTGAAATTCTTCAACGGCATCGGAGGGTTTTCCGAAGACGGCCGGGAGTATGTAATATTGCTTGGAAACGGAAGACGTACTCCTCTCCCGTGGTCAAATATAATATCCAACAGGGACTTTGGCTTCATCATCACAGAAAGCGGCGGCGGATACACGTGGTACAAAAACAGCCGCGAGTTTAAGCTGACGCCATGGGTCAATGACCCGGTGACGGACCGCCAGGGAGAAATATTTTATATCAGCGACCTGGATGAAAAATGCCACTGGAGCCTGACACCTATGCCTGCTGCGGACGAAGGACCTTATACCGTCCGCCATGGCCATGGCTACACTGTCTTTGAACATGAAAGCCATGGTATAAGGCAGAGCCTGACCATGTTTGCCGCCGTGGACCAGCCTGCAAAAATATGCATCGTTTCGCTGAAAAACCAGTCAGGAAGGCAGCGGAGGTTCAAATTAACCTATTATATAAGACCGGTGCTGGGGGTAGATGACACAAATACATCCCAGTACATTGCAACCAGGATCGACAAAAAAAGCGGGCTGTTGTTCATCGAGAACAAGTTTTCACGTGATTTCAGAGGCAGGAATGTTTTTCTGGCCGCAAACGGGGGAAATGTATCCTATACGTGCGACAGGGCGTCTTTCATCGGCTGCAGCGGCAACATCGCAGAGCCTGCGGGAATCACAGGGGAGGGCCTTGCAGAAACTGCCGGAGCAGGGATCGACCCGTGTGCTGCCGTCAGCTGTATCGCAGAGGCTGCGCCTGAAGAAGAAACTATTGTTGTTTTTGTGCTGGGCAGCGGAGAAAGCGATGATCATGCAGTCAGCATAGCAAGCCGTTTCCTGCCTGTGGATAATGCACTCAGAGAACTTGAGACAGTCAGGTCATTTTGGGATGAAAAACTCGGGACAATACAGCTGCAAACACCGGATGACTCTTTTGACATGATAATGAACGGCTGGCTCCTTTACCAGGTAACGGCATGCAGAATATGGGCAAGAACCGGCTATTACCAGGCCGGAGGTGCATATGGCTTCAGAGACCAGCTGCAGGACTGCATGGCGCTTATGGGAATCTGGCCTGAATTATCAAGGAATCAGATATTGCTGCACGCATCCAGGCAGTTTACAGAAGGGGATGTTCAGCACTGGTGGCATGCTGAGAGAGGCAACGGCATACGGACACGGTATTCCGACGATCTCCTCTGGCTTGCGTATGTTGTTTCTGAGTATCTTGAGAAAACAGGGGACACGGCTGTCCTTGACGAAACTGTGCCTTTCCTTGAAGCCGGCGTGCTGAATGAAGACGAGGATGAAAGATATGAGGAACCCCGTTTGTCGGATAAATCCGCAAGTTTATATGAACATTGCGTTCTTGCTGTGGACAGATCGCTTGAAACCGGTCCGCATGGACTTCCGCTTATCGGCGGAGGGGACTGGAATGACGGCATGAATACCGTCGGACACAAAGGGGCGGGCGAAAGCGTCTGGCTTGCCTGGTTCATGCTGACGATCCTACACAGATTCATCCCGATATGCAGACTGAGAAAAGATTACAAAAGAGCAGAACTGTACCGGATAAAAGCTGAGCAGCTCATTGAGAATATAGAGCAGCAGGCATGGGACGGAAGCTGGTATAAGAGAGCATATTTTGACGATGGTACACCCCTTGGCTCCGTAAGGAATTCAGAGTGCATGATCGATTCGATATCGCAGTCATGGTCGGTGATATCGGGAGCTGCAAAACCCGCCCGGGCCCGGGAAGCCATGTCTGCGGTACTGAAGCATCTTGTTGATGCTGATGAGGGCATTGTGAAGCTGCTTTCGCCGCCGTTCAGTGACGGAGATCTGGAACCGGGATATATAAAAGGATATGTACCGGGTGTCAGGGAAAACGGCGGACAGTATACCCATGCGGCTGCCTGGGTCGTCCTTGCCTTCACAAAACTGGGGATGGGTGACAAGGCCAGCGAAATTTTCCATATGCTCAATCCCATAAACCACACAAGAACCGGTATAGAATATTCGAGGTACAAAGCTGAGCCATATGTGATAGCCGCTGATGTATATGCTGTAAGTCCCCACACCGGCAGAGGCGGATGGACGTGGTACACAGGTGCTGCCGGATGGCTGTACAAGGTTGGGCTTGAGAATATTGCAGGTTTTGTCAAAAAAGGAGAGAGACTTTATATCGATCCATGCATACCATCCTCGTGGAAATCTTTCGGGATAATTTACAGGCATCGTAATGCTCAGTTTTACATCCATGTGAAAAATCCCGATGGCGTCAACTATGGAGTATCACTCATAACAGTTGACGGAAATATATGCAGTGAAGGCTATATCGATCTGTCATTATCCGGTGTTCATCATGCAGAAGTCATTATGGGTGTTCCGGCCGCCGGTCATCCTGGAGTGAACTGAATGTGACAGGATCAAACCTCGGGAAATCATAGCTGCTGAGTTCAATTTCCTTCAGCATTCTGACTGACGCGCCAAAATCCCTTATCAGGTCCAGACCGTTGCTTATAAGAATGTGCTCGAGTATTCCGTTTTCACGGTATACCCACCGGGAGTATCTGGCGCGTTCGTCCAGAAGTTCTTCAAGCATGTTTCTGTCTTCGACCGTGTCCAGAACTTCCCGGCATAAGAAATGGTTGCATACAATCGTTCTGAAACGGACCGGCAGCCTGCAGCCTTTGCCCGGGATTACGAACGGACAGGTCCTGAAAAATATGGTATGATCATGGATATCACCTGCTTCAGGTAATTTCCCGGACTCAATGTATTTGTCATATGCTTCCTTGTCAAAGGGCCCTTTTGAATATATGCTGAATCTGTTGATTGTCGTGCCCGGATTGGACAATATGATATCAAGTGCTTTCTGACCGCCTTCCAGGACAGACATCCTCTGTATGTCCAAAAGGGTGAACTCAGGGAAGTAGTGGCAGCAGCCCCTGTTTTTTATACTGCACAAGCTTTTTCCCATAAGGCTTCTGCAGTTTGCGCATTGAGTACATCCCAGCTGAGGGACGCCCATATCAAAAAAAATAAAAATATTTCCCATAAATCGCCCCCTTGCTTTTGCGTTATTCTACAAATACCCAACTTATGCATGAACTTGAAAGTCTCATGTATCAACACTTATTATAATTACGGCAGGGTTAGACGACAAGATTTTTTTATTATACAAATGTTGACAGTACAGGGGAAATTATGTTGATTACAGCATAAAAATGTAATATAATTAAAATATGATAGCCAAAGAAAATATGTTGTCGTTTTCCAGGCTTATCCCAGAGTATTTGCTCACGCGGCACCGGACACCTGGTTAAATCGTCTGTCCGGAGCAGGCAGGTTACCGTTTTTGATGATACTGGGAGGTGTATGGCCTTGAAAGACAGTAAGTATGCATGCCTAAAGATGAAAATCGAGCAGCTCAGGAACGAACTGAACGAGCTGATCGATTCGGAAAACTTAACAAGTGGCGTCGTTCAGCGCCGCAGCAGAGCGCTTGATGAACTTATACTTATGTATATCCAGTCGAAAAATCAGGAATTGAAAGAACCATAGAGGAGAATGACGAGAAATGGCATAACGATCAATGCAGTGATGATGTTTCCAATATTTGATGGCGAGAGCTGCCAGCCGGTTATGGACTGACCTGACAGAAGACAGCCGGCTGTCAGCCCGGTAACAAGCCCTCCTGTCGAGCCTGATATTATCATCAGAGGATGCACCCTGTTACTCGAGGGTTTACTGATATCTTTCGGATGCATCACATCCGTCCAGATCAGTTTGTTTCTCTTTGCGGCAGAGTACAGTAAAGGCAGTATCACAGGGCCGAAAATGAGCGTTGTAACAGTATTGTTCAGTGTAATTATTGCGGCAAGTGCCGGAAAGCTAGCCATTTGCAGCAGGCTGAGACCCCATGCAATAATGACCGCACATGAAGCGCTTGCAATAAAGGCAGTAATGCCGAACCGGGCCAGTTTCCATGGTGAATTGATTGTCGGAGTCCTGTCTTTTATGTGTTTGCCGCTGCTATTGATATGATACCAGAGCTTATATGATACGAAGGCATACAGGAAATTTCCTGCAAAGCCGAATATGGATCCGGGAGACAGGGTGCCGAACAGGTCACCGCCAAGATTTCCTATTGCCGATCCCCATGCTCCGGCCGGCCCGAACAGCATCCCGAAAATGACCGGAAGAAGTGAAGCGGGCCTTATTTCCGTTATACCCGGGATAAGCGTAATTGATTTTGTAGGAAGCAGGAACAGCATGTAAATGCCGGCGCACAAAACTGTGACAGCAACCATAGTGCCGTACTTCCACATTCTTACCAGTTCTTTCAATGCAACCCCCAACGAACATCATTTATTGCAGTTATTGTATCATTTTATGACTTTATATGTCTACAGAAATGACCATAAAAGCCATGAAGAACCGTTTTTGCCACATTGTCCGCACATCACTGCTGAAATCACGAAAATACCAAATATAAATTTACATATAGCATTTTTAATGAAAATATGCTAGCATTAATGAAAGTCGGTATTCTTCGGAAACCGTACTCGAATAATAATCAAAATGCGACTTATATCCTTCGGGAATAAGAGCGGGAGGTCGATTGTATTGGAAAAAGTAATCAGCAAAAAAAGGTTTGACACGCGGCAGATTGCCATTATCGGTATGCTGTCGGCAATCTCGATAGTGCTCGGAGCGTCGGGCATCGGGTTTATACCTCTGCCTACGGCAAAAGCGACTATCATGCACATTCCTGTCATCATTGGTGCCATTCTTGAAGGCCCTGTCGTGGGGGCCATTGCCGGATTGGTCTTTGGGATTTTCAGCATTATACAGAATATGACGGCGCCGTCCCTGCTTTCATTTGCATTTCTGAATCCGCTGGTTTCTGTGCTGCCCAGGATGCTGATAGGAATTACATCTTATTACTCTTATAAAATACCGTTTATAAAGAACGATATCCTCAGGACAGGTATAAGCGCTGTAATAGGCACATTAACGAATACAGCCGGCGTGCTTGGCATGATTTACATTTTATATGCGTCACAGTATGCTGCTGCCATGAATATCGGGCTCAGCAGCGCCAAAACAGTGATCCTCGGTATTGCCCTGACAAACGGGCTGCCTGAAGCAGCCGTATCGGTGGCAATTGTAATTCCGATAACGCTGGCAGTCAAAAAAGTCCTGAAAAAATGAGCACCGTCGCTGTGACGGGCCTGCAGACCTGCAGGAAATGAAACAGGTCTGCCGAAATAAATTAATATGTTGCGATATCAAAGAATCATACGGGGTGTATTCAGCGGCACCCCGTTTTTATCTGCCGTGTTCTTCCAATGTCTTAATAAATCTCATCAGGTTGTCCATGGTAAGATAAAGGTCATCCCTGGAACGGAGCCGAGCTTTTTCGAAAGGGACGGCCGTACGGTTTATGCTGAATATGGCACTGACTCCTTCGGAATATGCCATTTCTATATTATTTCCGATATCCCCGACTATTGCTGTGACGGGGACACCGGCTTTCTTCGCGCGCCTTGCAACACCTATGACTACCTTGCCGCGCAGTGACTGACGGTCGATCTTTCCTTCACCGGTGATTACCAGGTCGGCTCCTTTTACTGTATTATCAAAACCTGTTACATCCAATACTGTTTCTATACCCATCTTAAGCCTGCTGCCGAAAAATGCGGCCATACCTCCGCCCATTCCGCCGGCGGCACCGGCTCCCGGCATGTCGGCGATATCTATGCCAAGGTCTTTTTTGACTATGGCAGCCATATGCAGCAGGTTCTCGTCGAGTATTTTTACCATGGCATCGTCTGCCCCTTTTTGCGGTGCGAATACAAACGCGGCGCCATTAGGACCACATAACGGATTGTCGATATCACACATCGTTATGATTTCAGCCCGGGCTACACTGGCTTCAAGACCGCCGGTATCGATGGATGAGATGTTGCAGAGAGTCTCGCCTGTCGGTACGAAGGGTTTCCCTGACGCATCCCTGAAAACTATTCCGGCTGCAGCTGCCGCACCGCAGCCTCCGTCGTTGGTACAGCTTCCGCCAAGACCGACTATGATTTTTCTGCAGCCTGACGATGCTGCATGTACTATTAGCTGTCCGACTCCATATGTGGTTGCTTTGCCGACCTGCTTTTTTTCGCCTGCCAGGGGCAATCCGGCTGCAGCCGCCATTTCGATTACCGCCGTATTGTCAGGCAGAATGCCGTAAAAGCTTTCCGTGTTTTCAAAATAAGGACCCTTTACGGCAACAGAAACTTTTTTGCCGCCCAGGGCTGAAAGGAATGCGTCTACGCTGCCTTCGCCGCCGTCTGCCACAGGTATGCTGATTATCTCGGCCTGCGGATAATACGAACTGATAGCTTTTTTCATTATGCTGCAAACTTCTGCTGAAGACATTGTACCTTTGAATGAATCAGGAATCAGTATTATTTTCTGCATGTTTGTCTCCTTCTCTCCGGTTATTCCATGCAATATTGTCCGGCATTGTCCGTCAAATTCAGCTTATCTCAATAAAACTCCAAAGACAAGCCTGCTGCAGTATCAGTGATAACAGCAGTACGCCTGTCGTGGCACATTGGTATAATAGCGATTGTAAAAGCACTAACAAGACTTATTGCTGATATAAGTATATCTCCGATATAAACTGCAGTAGCTGGTATACGACAGTTATCAGTATTTACATTATCATTTGAAATAGCAAAAAACAAAACTGCAAAAAGCTGGGCAGGGCAAAATCATTGAAATTACTGTATACATGTTATGCCGCTTATGTAATAATACACCATGTAACGCTATAAGTTTCAATGTGTTTTGACTTTGACTGAATCCATGTTATAATACATTTTAATGGCAAAGATTTATACGTTTATTATATAAAGGAGCATGGAAAATGGGACTGTATGAACAATGGAAACAGAGAACGGAAGAGCGGAGGAGTCCGCAGGAACAGAACGCATTCTGGAAAGACTATCTGGAAAAGGAAAAAGAGAATTACCGCTATATACTGGCAAACAGGCTCGACAAGATTGAAGGCAGGCTGGCAGATGCCGCTGCGCGCTTCAATATGGATCCTGTGGTGTTCACCGGTTTTCTTGACGGAATAAACACCAGTCTTGTGACAGAAATCGACATTGACTCGCTGACCGAGGATACGGAACTTTCATTACAGATCGATTTTGAAAAACTCTACTGGAACATGCATGAAGCAAAGGCTGACTGGCTGTATAACCTTAAAGAGTGGGACGGTATTCTTTCAGAAGAAAAAAGGAAAGAGCTTACGAAAAAATTCAGACTGTCCAAAATGGCTGTCAGCAATAAAGTCGGCAGAAATGATCCGTGCCCGTGCGGAAGCGGGAAAAAATACAAGAAGTGCTGCGGAGCCAATCAATGATACCGGATGGTTCAGCTCAGACGGAGCAGCCGGCAAAGACACGGCAGGCTTAATGTTTAATGACAAAATCATATCAATGAAAGGAAAGAAAAGAGATATGACTGAGAAAATAAAGATGTACGTGCCTTTAGTTGAAATGGACGGGGACGAGATGACCAGGATCATCTGGAAAATGATAAAGGATGAGCTTCTTACCCCATACATAGAATTGAAGACAGAATATTATGATCTTGGCCTCAGGCACAGGGATGAGACTGACGACCGTGTCACAGTCGATGCTGCTCTTGCAACGAAAAAGTATGGAGTAGCCGTAAAATGTGCGACTATCACTCCCAATGCCCAAAGAGTAGAGGAATATGGCCTCAGGCAGATGTGGAAGAGCCCCAATGCTACCATTAGAGCAATACTGGATGGCACTGTTTTCAGAGCGCCGATAATAGTAAAGAGCATAAAACCCTTTGTGAGGACCTGGAAAAAGCCGATAACCCTGGCCAGACATGCATACGGCGACATCTACAGGAACGTGGAATACCGTGTCGGAGGGCCCGGCAAAGCGGAGCTTGTATTCAGGGGACAGGACGGCAGTGAAGTTGTCGAGACTATCCATGAATTTGACGGACCCGGCGTGATAATGGGCATGCACAACACTGACGCCTCAATAAGGAGCTTTGCAAGGGCATGCTTTAACTATGCGCTGGATGTGAAACAGGATCTCTGGTTTGCGACCAAGGACACTATATCCAAGAAATATGACCACACCTTTAAAGATATATTCCAGGAGATTTATGACAACGAATACAGTGACAAGTTTAAACAAGCAGGAATACAATACTTCTATACACTTATAGATGATGCCGTTGCAAGAGTCATAAGGTCGGAAGGCGGTTTCGTATGGGCATGCAAAAATTATGACGGCGATGTTATGTCCGATATGGTAGCCACTGCCTTCGGAAGCCTGGCGATGATGACTTCGGTGCTTGTGTCACCGGATGGATGTTATGAATATGAAGCGGCTCACGGTACTGTAACGAGGCATTATTACAGGTATCTCAAAGGAGAAGAAACCTCCACCAACTCGATGGCGACACTTTTTGCCTGGACCGGGGCGCTCAGAAAAAGAGGCGAACTGGATGGGAATGCTGTGCTCGTAGATTTCGCGGATACTCTTGAAGCAGCTGCCATCAGGACTATAGAAGAGGGAGTAATGACGAAAGACCTGGCTCAGCTCTCTGAACTGGAAGATAAGAAAATCGTCAACACCGCAGACTTCCTGAAAGAAATCCGTAAGCGCCTTGATACGATGCTCTGCGAATAAGAGCAGGAGCCGGTATGGATGCCGGAAGTGGCAGGCACTGTACAGCAGAAAGCTTGCGGTGATGCATCCTTCTGACCGAAGAGCTGACGGGTGATCGGCCTTTATAAGCATGCCTGGGAAGGCATAAAGAAGAAAGGATGAGGTTTATGGACAAAGCCGGAGCCGGCAACAGTTATTCTGCCGCACGCAAGCTCGGACAAAGAGAATACTCAAGAAGTATATCCAGGGGACAGACAGGATATCTGCCATTTTTGGAAGGCGTCGTGAAAAATGTAGAGATAGTATATGAACTTGATCTTGGCCTGGTGGAGTTACCGCTTAAAAAGATCATCGGCACATATACTTACGCGAGAAGCAGGTCATTTGCCGTAAATTTCATGCCGCTGCTGGGCCCGAGGACGGAGTTTGCGGCCAAGTGGTCTGCTTTGTGCGAAGCTCATATAAATGAAGGCATCAGGGACCCGATAAAGGTATATGAATATCTCAACTGGTTTTATGTAGTTGAGGGAAACAAAAGGGTCAGCGTTCTAAAATATTATGATGCCTATTCCATCCAGGGCAAAGTGACACGGCTTGTTCCCAAAAGGGATGAGAGCGATGTCACCATTTCGATTTATTATGAGTTCCTGGATTTCTATAAAAAAACCGGCATCAATCTGATATGGTTCAGCAAAAGGAACTCTTTCAGCAAGCTGCTCAGTTATCTGGAAAACCTCGATCCCGGCCCGAATATAGACAATAAGTATAAGTATTTTACCAACTCCATATATCTTCCTTTCAGAAAGATCTACCTGGACCTGGGAGGACAGGACCTGCCGATAACAACCGGAGATGCATTCCTGGAATATATAACTGTCTACGGGATGCCCAGGGAAATAGACGAACAGAAAGTAAAGGGAAGGCTCAGCAGCTTTATTATTGAACTGGATCAGATGTGCAGCAATAAATCTGCTGATATACAGACGACACCGATAGATACCGGTGAAAGCCTGATCTCGACACTGACGACCTTCGTTATGCCAAAGAAACAACTGAAGGTTGCTTTTGTATATGCCAAGGATACAAAGACTTCAAGCTGGACATATGCCCAGGAAATGGGCAGGATCCATGTGAGCAAGGTCTTTGGTGAATCCATAAGCACGTCTTATGTTGATAATGTTCCCGAGACCCCGGAGGCATACCAGACTCTCAAGCAGCTGGCACTCGACGGAAATGATGTTGTTTTTGCCACCAGCCCGTCATTTATAAATGCCACGCTGAAAGCAGCACTGGAATACCCGGGCACCAAATTCCTCAACTGTTCGGAGACCCACTCGTTCAAACATGTAAACACATACTTCGGCAGGATATATGAGCCGAGGTTCCTGGCCGGAATAGCGGCAGGAGCCGTCACAAAAACCAACCTGCTCGGATATGTGGGGACTACCCCAATGCCGGGAGTTATAAACGGAATAAATTCATTTGCACTCGGAGCCAGGATGGTAAACCCGGACGTCAAAGTGAAAGTTATTTTCCTTAACCGCTGGGATGATATAAAACAGGCCGGCGCTGCAAGTGAAGCCCTGATCGCCCAGGGATGTGACGTGATATCTCACCATGATACGCTCTCGGACAGGAAGGTCACCGGCGAATACGGCGTGTATGCGGTTACCGAGGGTGACAATGGACGGATAAATGAGTATATAGCAGCGCCTGTATGGAACTGGGGCATATTTTACGAAAAAATACTCCGGAACCTTATGAAAGGTTCATGGAAACCGTTCGGTACCGAGCAGAAGGTGATCAATTTCTGGTGGGGCATGGACTCCGGCATAGTTGATTTCTTCTACTCAAGAAGGCTTGTGCCGCAGGAGACACAAAAGCTGATAGATTTTATGTCCAAAATGATAATAAATGGACTGTACCATCCATTTACAGGGCCTATCTACAGTCAGGACGGCACCCTTATGGTCAGGCAGGGTGAGGCCGCAACCAGGGAACAGATAATAGGCATGGACTGGTTTGTCAACATAATTGACAGCGAGCTCCCCAAAATAGAAGATCAGGCATAGTGAATGCGGCGTATGTCAGAATGTACAGTCCATCAGGTAATAGCCGTAAGCATTGACTATTGTGGTATCTTTGTACTGCATGATTCTTGGAAGGCGGCCGTAATTTAAATGCTGATGGCCATGGAAAAAGTATTTGGGTGAGTATGTGTCCAGCAGGGTGATAAAACTCCTGAATCCTGTGTGGCAGATATCGTTTCCGTCGCCAAGTCCGAAAGCAGGTGCATGGGTGAGGAGTATATCAAAACCGTTATGTTTTTTGATCGTGCGCCTGAGTTTTCGAATTCTCTTTTCCATCTGCTCATCGGTATACTGGAACTCCTTATTGCTGTAATTCATACTTCCCCCGAGCCCAAGGATCCTGACGCCTTTATATGTTACCAGCATACCGTCCGCTGATTCACAGCCCTCGGGAGGCTGCGTCAGATAGCTCCTGTCGTGATTGCCGGGCACATAATAAAGAGGGGCATTTATCATCGTTACCAGAAAGGATAAATATTCCGCTTTTAGATCACCGCATGACAATACCAGTTCTACATCCTTAAATCGTTCCCTGTCAAAATAGTCCCAAATGTAAGGTTCTTCATGGTCCGAAACAATAAGTATCTTCATTTTCACGTTTTTTCTCCAGCTTGATTTTTATATCTTTTAAGTATTATACTTGATTAAGATGATTTAAACAATAAATTGGAGAAAATGTAATGTAACGTGTACTGCTTTACGGAAAGTGATTTATATCAAAATGATTTACATACAGAGGAGGATATCCGGTGAAAGTAAATATCAAGCAACTGTACCGCAACGCTGAGGAATACTGCCAGAAAGAAATTGAGGTTTCCGGCTGGATACGGACCATAAGGGATTCCAAGAAGTTTGGATTTATCGAGCTCAATGACGGTTCATTCTTTAAGAACCTTCAGATAGTTTTTGAAGACGGTATTGTAAACAATTATAAGGAAATAGCAAAGTTGCCTCAGGGATCTTCGATCACAGCGCGGGGTACTCTCGTGGCAACGCCCGAGGCAAAACAGCCTTTTGAGCTCAAGGCATCCGAGATAGTGGTGGAGGGACTTTGTACTCCGGATTATCCGCTGCAGAAAAAGAGACATTCGTTTGAATTTCTGCGTACTATCGCACATCTAAGACCGAGAACGAATACTTTTTCAGCTGTCTTCAGGCTGAGAAATGCTGCTTCCTACGCCATACACCGCTTTTTCCAGGAGCGGGGATTCATATATGTTCATACCCCGATCATCACCAGCAGTGACTGTGAAGGAGCAGGTGAAATGTTCAGGGTAACGACCATGGACCCTGACAATATCCCAAGGTGCGAGGATGGAAGCGTTGACTTCACCAAAGATTTCTTCGGTAAACAGACAAGCCTTACGGTGAGCGGCCAGCTGACAGGTGAGGCCTATTGCATGGCATTTGGCAAGATATATACCTTCGGACCAACATTCAGGGCCGAAAACTCAAATACCGCAAGGCATGCCGCGGAATTCTGGATGATAGAGCCGGAGATAGCTTTTGCTGATCTGAATGATGATATGGCACTGGCGGAAGAGATGATGAAATATCTCATCAGTTACTGCCTGGAAAATGTACCTGAAGAGCTTGAATTTTTCAACACTTTCATAGACAATACACTGCTTGACAGGCTTAATCATATAGTACAGTCAGACTTTGAACGCCTGACCTATACGGAGGCTGTCAAAATCCTTGAGAAAAACAATGAGAATTTTGAATACCAGGTCAAATGGGGTTCCGATCTGCAGACAGAGCATGAGCGCTTCCTGACGGAGAAAGTATTCAAAAAACCCGTTTTCCTTACGGACTATCCCAAGGATATAAAAGCATTTTACATGAGACTCAATGACGACGAAAAGACAGTGGCCGCCATGGATCTGCTTGTACCCGGCGTAGGGGAAATCATAGGTGGCAGCCAGAGGGAAGAACGGTACGATATGCTTGTTAAGCGTATAGATGAGCTCGGTATGCGCAGGGAAGATTACAAATGGTATCTGGATCTGCGGAAGTATGGCGGTACAAAGCACGCGGGCTTTGGCCTCGGCTTCGAGAGGGCTGTTATGTACCTGTCCGGTATGGCTAATATCAGGGATGTTATACCTTTCCCCAGGACAGCAAAATCTGCGGATTTCTGATAAGATAAAAAATAAACATTCAGGTGAAGGAGGCGCGCATAATGGGCGAAGTGGTGAACGAGAACAACAGAGAGGACAAAATCAGGATCTCTGAGGAAGTAATTGCATCGATTGCAGGAATTGCCGCATCGGGCAACGAAAATCTGGCATCGATGGGCGGAAGCTTTGTTGACGGAATTGCAGGCATGCTTGGCAGAAAAGCGCCGGGCAAGGGTATAAAAGTGGATTTGAAGGATGATCAGGTCACGATAGACATGGCCGTTGTTATGCAGTATGGCTGCAAAATACATGAGGAAGCCCGTGATCTGCAAAACAGGGTACGCACCGCAGTCGAGGACATGACAGGACTTAAAGTCGTCAGTGTAAACATCAGTGTCCTGGGTGTGAACATCGGCAAGGAAACAAACAAAGTGGAGGTTATCGATGACATTTCTCCCAAGGCGTGATTTTCTGTATATTTAGTCTTGAAAAAAAGCATGGTTTAAAAGCGCCTTTGCCGGCAGCGGCGAATATATAAGATAAACGGGGTCGACTGGACATGAGATTTAAGATAGTTTCCTGCGAGGTTTTTGCAAGGCTTGTATATTCTGCTGCGGCAAGGTCTCCTCACATAGTGGATACGGAGTTTACTGCCCTGAGATCACATACAGAGCCTGAAAAGCTCAGAAGTCAGATACAGGCCATCATTGACAGGACGCCGGAAAATTATGATGCGATACTCCTGGGGTATGGCCTGTGCGGGAACGGAACGGCGGGGCTCAGAGCGCGTCGTGTTCCGCTGGTGATACCCAGGGCTCATGACTGCTGTACAATTTTTCTTGGCAGCCGTGCCGCTTTTCTGGAGCATTTCGGAAAAACGCCAAGCGCACAGTGGTCGTCGCTTTGCTACTATGAACGTCTCGGAGGATGGGAAAGCGGCGGCATCATGTCAGGGTCGGCCGAAGAACGGGACAAATATATGAAAGAACTTACTGACAGATATGGCCGTGATAATGCTGAATACATCATGGAAATGATGAAAGTGAGGAATGACGTGGGATTCCTCACTTTTATCGAACTTCCGGGACTTGAAGATAAGGCGGTTAAAGAATCTTTCACAGAGTATGCAGCCGGGATCGGAAAAGAGCCGCGTTTTGTCTCAGGCAGCACACGACTTATCGATATGCTGGTCTGCGGCTGCTGGAATGATGAAGAATTCCTGACAGTACCGGCAGGTTCAGAAATAAAGCCCATCTATGATCATGACAGAATAATCGGAGCAGGTCCTTAAAAATTATAAGTCGTCTGCAAAGATATTAGACATTGATGCAATATTTTCGTATTATCATATGAAATAAATTTCACGGATAAGGCCAAAGGAGATATGGTTATGGAAAGATTGCATCGTTCAAAAAGGAACAAGGTTCTGCTTGGAGTTTGCGGAGGTCTGTCCGAGTATCTGCACATAGATGCCGTCATCATCAGGATAGTATGTATTCTGACAATGTTAATGGGCTGGGGCATAATCGTTTATTTTGCGGCTGCACTTCTGATGCCGGCAGACAGTGATTATATGTATGATGAAAGGCAATGGAATGCTGGTTCGGATCACGGGACAGATTTTGACAATGATTTTTATAATGACGCAGACGACTGGGACCGGCCCGCCAGATATAACACTCAGAAAAGCAAATTTATTATCGGAGTCATCCTTGTTGGCGCAGGGGTCATGATGCTTGGCAGACAGCTGCTGCCTGGAGTGTTTGACCTCAGATATATGCTGCCGGTGTTCTTTATCATTTTAGGCGCGGTTATTCTGTACAGGGGCAGGAACTGAAAACAGGATGTACCCTGCAGGCTGCACCTGCTGATAGTTCGCATACATGACCCGGCCTTCTTCAAAAAAGATGTTTTATTCATGCCATTGCATAATCACCGCAGATACCGGAGGCAACACTTGCCTCCGGTATCTGTTTTTTTTTGCGCAGAACTTAAAAAACGGTATAATAGAAATCGTGACTTTATCCGATAAGATAAATGAATATTGTGATACTAAACCTCTCAACAGCAAAGGATGAAGCGATATGGATTTAGGGTCGGTTTTGGGTCTTGTTTTGGGAATAGCCTGTGTTGTTATTTCCATTTTCATCGCAGACGGACAGATGAGTTCTTACTGGGATCTGCCATCTGTGTTCATTACTGTAGGCGGAGGTATATGTTCTACTCTTATCCATTTCAGGCTCAAAGATTTAATCGGCATCGGAAAGCTTATGAAGCATATTTTTACGGATAAAGCCTCTTCAGCCAATGAAACGATTGAGATGCTTGTAAAACTTTCGGAGAAAACCAGGAGAGAGGGGCTTTTGTCCATCGAGCCAGAGCTGGAGGAAATGGATGATCCGTTCATAAAGCAATCCCTGCAGCTTGTCGTGGACGGCATAGAGTCTGAAACGATAAAGGATTTCATGGATACGGAGATCGAGAACATGCAGGAAAGACACAGCAAAGGGCAGGCGATATTCAATATGATGGCAGCCATTTTCCCTGCATGGGGAATGATAGGTACTCTTATCGGACTTATCAACCTACTGCTTAAACTCGATGATCCTTCCCAGATCGGACCGCAGATGTCAGTTGCACTGGTAACTACCTTTTATGGCAGTGTACTTTCCAATTTCATCTGTATTCCTATGGCCGGAAAGCTTAAGATGAAAAGCGATGAAGAAGTCCACATGAAAGAAATGATTGCAGAAGCAGTAATATCCATACAGGCCGGTGAGAATCCAAAAATGCTCGAACAGAAGCTCAGGATATTCCTGACGCCGGATGAAAGGAAGAAAGAAACTAAACACAATAAAAACGATGAAACGGACAATTCCGTATCAGCATAACAGGAGTGGATCGGATGAGCAGAAGGAAGAGACGGGATGACAGTTCAGGCGGGCCGTCGTGGCTGACAACATACAGTGACCTCGTGACACTGCTTCTCTGCTTCTTTGTACTCCTTTATTCATTTGCCATTGTTGATAAAGAGAAGTTTGAACAGGCAGCATCATCACTGAGGGCTGCATTCGGAAGTATCGGGAATCTTAGCCAGAGTTCCGGAGATACTCTGATAAGTCTGACTCCGTATCAAAAAGGAGACAGTATATTTGATATGCATGATATCGGTAATGGTGATGAAACAAAAGAAGATACAGAGGCCGGAACGGACAATGAAAAAGGAGGAGGAACACAGGGGGGCACCTATGTCAGCAATGTCCAGGAAAAAATACAGCACCTGATTGACGAGCTGGATCTGAATGAAAATATAAAGGTTATAGATGAGAAGTCTATGGTAATCCTGAGAATGGATTCAGTTATACTGTTTGACACGGGGAAAGCGGACATCAAGCCATCGGCCAAGGATGTGATCAGGAGAATAGGTGAGATACTGAAGGATCTTGATACTGATATACTGGTACAGGGCCATGCTGACGACCGTCCCATAAATACCAGGGAATTTCCGTCGAACTGGGAACTGTCTACGAAAAGAGCAACGAATGTCGTCAAATTTTTAATCAATGAATGCGGCGTGGATCCCAAAAATCTGACAGCCACAGGAAATGCTGAGTTTAAACCCATTGTTCCCAATGACAGTGAATACAACAGGGAGAAAAACAGAAGGATAGATATAGCAATTCTGAAATAGAACGTACTGTAAAATCATGACGATATTACAGACCGCCAAAGGTAAAAATGAACCGGATATATTATATATATCCGGTATTTTTTGTGGTAAAATAGGAAAGGAGAATTAAGACAAAACGACACACCTCGGCAGGGAGCATTCCTTTACGGCAAAGGTATGTCCCCTGGAAGAAAGGATTATGCAGAAAGAGAGGGAGAAAGGGACATTTCTGAGTTATGCTCCAGCGTTGCACTGTCCCTTAACATTATGACGGAGATAATACTGGCGTCTGCCTCGCCCAGAAGAAAGGAACTGCTGAGCCAGGCAGGGATACCATTTAAAGTAATGCCGTCAGGGGTAGATGAAAAGAATGCCCGTTTGACCGGCTCTCCTGAAGAGAAAGCAGTACAGCTGGCATACATGAAGGCAGCGGATGTAGCAGGTAAAATTGACAGAGGACTTGTACTGGGTGCCGATACCACAGTTGTATGTGATGATGATATTTTTGGAAAACCCGCTGATGAAAATGATGCCCGCCGTATGCTGGAAAAGCTAAGCGGAAGAGAACATCTTGTAATTACCGGTATAGCTGTGATCGATGCTTCGAACGGCAGATCACAAACCGGTTATGAAGTGACAAGGGTAAGGTTTTCTCCGCTGACGCAAAGGGAGATCGAAGTATATATAAAATCAGGGGAGCCGTTCGGCAAAGCAGGAGCCTACGCGATACAGGGAAAGGCAGCTCTGTTTGTTGAGAGCCTGCACGGATGCTATTCAAATGTGGTTGGGCTGCCGCTGAACAGATTGTATCGTATATTGCAGGATTTCGACGTATCAATTTTCTAAAAAATATAACTATTAGAAAAATTGCCAGAAAGTTGAAAATATATGTATAATATTGGTATAATAAAGGGAGTGATGTGTAATTAATTTTTAAGAAATGCGGGGTTGACCAAATTGGAATACAGACTTAGAATGAAGGATATACCAGCTAGTGAGAGACCTTATGAGAAGCTTGAGAAATATGGTCCTGAAACATTGTCGAATGCTGAACTGCTGGCTGTCATAATAAGGACAGGCAGTGCGGAAGAAACATCTGTGGCTCTGGCCCAGCGGTTATTGTCACTTGGTGAAAACAGGGGAGGACTTGCACATCTCCATGACCTGTCAATAGAAGAACTGAGGAAAACAAAGGGCATAGGACGTGTCAAATCACTGCAGATAAAAGCGGTGCTGGAGCTCTCGAAAAGGCTCTCCGCCTCACTGATAAACAATAATAAAGTGACCATCAAGTCTCCGGCTGAAGTAAGCATGCTGCTTATGGAGGAGATGAGATATCTGAAAAAGGAAGTTTTCAAGGTAATCCTGCTTAATACGAAGAACCACATTATAAAGTATCTGAATGTATCGGTGGGAAGCCTGAATGCTTCCATAGTGCATCCGCGTGAGGTGTTCAGCGAAGCTGTGAAATCAGGCTGTTCGGGTATACTGCTGGTTCATAACCACCCAAGCGGTGATCCGGAGCCAAGCAGGGAAGACATCGAGACCACGTACAGGCTGGTTAATGCAGGAAATATACTGGGGATTAAAGTCCTCGATCACGTAATCATCGGGGATGGAAGATACATAAGTTTAAAAGAGCAGGGGCTGATGTAGTCATTGTGGACAGGCTCGTGCCTTTCATAGAAAACTGGGAGGATTAAATATGGGAGTATTTGCAAGAGACATAGGGATAGATCTGGGAACGGCCAACACACTGGTCCATGTTAAAGGCAAAGGCATAGTTATCAGGGAGCCTTCTGTGGTGGCAATCAATAAAAATACGAAAGCGATCCTGGCTGTTGGTGATGATGCAAAGAACATGATCGGCAGGACTCCGGGCGATATAGTAGCTATCAGACCTATGAAGGATGGCGTTATCGCGGATTTTGAAATCACTCAGAGCATGTTGAAATATTTTATCAAGAGAGCGATGGGCACCGGTTTCGTATCCAAACCGAGAGTTGTTATATGTGTACCGTCCGGTGTAACGGAAGTCGAAAAAAGGGCTGTGGAGGAGGCGACACTTTCAGCAGGCGCCAGGGAAGCATACCTCATTGAAGAGCCTATGGCAGCTGCAATTGGTGCCAATCTCCCGGTGGAAGAACCTTCAGGAAGCATGATAGTCGATATCGGCGGGGGTACCAGCGAAGTTGCAGTGATATCTCTCGGCGGCATTGTGACGAGCAAATCTCTGAGAGTGGCTGGTGACGAACTCGACGATGCAATAGTTCTGTTTGTCAAAAAAGAATATAATCTCATGATTGGTGAGAGATCTGCCGAACAGATCAAGATGACCATAGGAAACGCTTATCTCAAACCAAAGGAAGAATATATGGAAGTAAGAGGCAGAGACCTGATCACGGGCCTGCCCAAGAATATTACATTGTCATCAAGCGAAATAAACGAGGCATTAAAGGAGCCCATAAATTCGATAATAGACTCCATAAAATATACACTGGAGAAGACTCCTCCGGAACTGGCTGCAGATATCATGGACAGGGGCATCATGCTGGCAGGCGGCGGAGCACTTCTGAGCGGCCTGGATACTCTTATCAAGGAAGAGACAGGCATGCCTGTTACAATTGCAGAAAATCCGCTGGACTGCGTAGCTATCGGAGCAGGAAGGGTGCTTGAAGAGATCGAGACACTCAAGCGTGTTCTGATTACGCCCAGAAAACTGAAATAGAGAGGGGACTTATCTCTTGCCGCGCTTCTTCAAAAGCAAATGGTTCATAGTGTCCCTGATTACGATCGTATTACTTATTGTAATGGGGGTTACAGCAAGCAGAAGCAGCAGTATGAACTGGCTTAGCGATATACTTGCCATGCCGCTGAAACCGGTACAGACGTTTTTTACTTCGGCAGGACAGAAAATCGGTGACTTTTTTGCCTATTTTCAGGATATTGATAAGCTGAGAGAGGAAAACAGTACACTTAAGGCAGAAATTGCGGAGCTGAAGGAAGAAAACAGGAAATATTCAGAACTGAAATCAAAAAATGATGAATTGCGGCAGGCATTGAAGCTTAAAGATGAGTTCGATGATTACAGTATAGTGGGCGCAAATATTATTGCGGCGGAACCTGGAAACTGGTTCCATGTATTTAAGGTAGATGTGGGTGAACGTGACGGGATAAAGGTCGATTCTCCTGTAGTAACGGCATCAAGAGGTCTTGTGGGCAGAGTTATGGATACGGATTCGGCCACATCCAATATACAAACGATCATCGATGAAGAAAGTGCAGTTTCCGGCTGGATTGCCAAATCCGGCGGTGGCCATGCAATAGTAAAAGGTGATCTTCAGCTTAAGGAAAAAGGTCTTTGCAAACTGGTATATATTCCTATCGAAGTAGATGTCGAAGCAGGTGATATTGTAGAGACCTCGGGGATAGGAGGCATTTATCCGAAAGGCATTGTAATTGGCAAGGTCATTGAAGTAAGAAAAACCAACAGTGAGCTGGACAGATATGCGATCATTCAGCCCGCTGCCGATTTTAAAAGCCTGGAAGAGGTGTTTATCCTAAAATCGGGGAAAAATAACGATACGGGCAGTGCTGACAAATGAGAAGAAAGTTTATCTTTTACTTCATATTTATAATCCTGTTCTTGCTGCTGCAGACAACTCTGCTTCAATATATTACGGTCCATGGAGTCATTCCCAACCTGCTGATCACATTTGCCGTAGTTACCGCACTGCTCAGAAACAGCACTGAAGGAGCCGCGGTAGGACTGATATCAGGAATGTGCCTGGATATGCAGTTTGGACCCATAAAAGGTCTTTATGCTTTGTTGGGCCTTTACCTGGGAATAGCGGCAGGTTCAGTAAACAGGAGGATGTTCAGGGAAAATCTGATGGTTGTTATATTCTTTACTTTTCTATATTCTGTTGCCTATGAATCTGTCGTTTACATAGTAAATAACATAATGTCGGGTGACATACACTTCATATTTGCGTTAACGACAGTGATATTGCCGGAGGCAATATATAACAGTGCCATATCAGTACTGCTGTTTCCCCTGGTTCTGAAAGCAGGCAGGTGGTTCGAAGCAGCAGATGTTAAAGCAAGGAAATACTGATATATCTGCGTGCATTAAGGAGGCGACAGGCTTTGGATAAGAAACTGAAAAACAGATATCTGATTCTCAGCCTTGGATTCATGGTATTTGGAATAATAATCGTATTCCGCCTTTTTAACCTGCAGATAGTCGAAGGCGAAAAGTATGTGACCAATACTCAGAAAAAGATCCTTAAAGAGGGAGAGATAGAAGCTCCCAGGGGCAAAATAATCGACAGATACGGAGTGCCTGTTGCTGTAAACAGACAGGGCTATTCAGTGTATATCGTAAAAACGAATACTACCACATCGGAAATGAACGAGATGCTGCTCAAACTGGCTGAACTTCTGGAAGCGAATGGAGACAGTCAGGCTGACAGTTTTAAAAAGTATCTGCTGTTTGACCCCATCCGTTTCAACGACCTGACGGAGAAAGAAATATATTCCTGGCAGACGAATCAGGACAGGCTTAATATTAAAGAAGAAGATGTCTGTGATACTGCTGATGAACTTTTTAAATATCTGCGGAATGAGAAATTTAAAATAGACCCTTCATATACTGACGAACAGGCTTATAAGATAATGAATCTCAGATATGAGATACTGATCAACAACTGGAACTTTACATCCGGGGCGATGGTACAGCTGGCCAGAGATGTCAGCACAGAGACCGTGGCAGAGATAGAAGAAAGAAATCATGAATTTCCCGGTATAATTACGATGATTGAGCCGGTCAGGGAGTATATCGACGCGTATAACGTGGCACATGTGCTCGGTTATATCAGATCCATAAATTCAAAGCAATATGACGAGCTCAAGGACGAAGGTTATGACAACAACGACCTCATCGGACAGACCGGTGTTGAAAAAAGTGCCGAAAGATATCTCCGGGGAAAGAACGGCAAAATAAGCATTGAACTTGACGGCGACGGCAGGCTTACACGAAAGGTTGTGACAGCAGAGGCTGTTCCGGGCAGTGATGTCGTACTGACTATTGATACAGAACTTCAAAAAGTAGCTATGGAATCCCTGGCACGCAATATTGAGAAAATCAGAAATGATAAGCAGGGCCCCAATTATGGTGATGCATATTCCGGGTCAGCCGTTGTCCTGGATGTGAACTCAGGAGACGTGCTGGCGATGGTAAGCTATCCCAGCTATGATCCGTCCATATACCTGGCAGGTTCAGATGATGTGGAGGCTCAGAAAACGATAATTGAACTGACGAAGGATGAATATAAGCAAAAAGCACTGCTGAACAGGACAATACAGGAAATTTACGCACCTGGTTCTACGTTTAAGCCGATAACGGCCATTGCCGGCCTGGAAAAGGGCGTCATAACGCCCCAATCAAATAACATAGTCGACAAAGGCCATACCTATATAGGCGGAAGATATCTGTACTGCCTTGAAAAGCCGGATTACGGCCACGGTGTCCTCAGCCTGAAAAGAGCGCTGGAGACATCATGCAATATGTACTTCTATGAACTTGGCACCAGGACAGGTATAGAAGAACTGACAAAATGGGCTAATTATTTCGGACTGGGCAAGAAAACGGGCATCGATCTGCCAAATGAAGTATCTGGTATGATGTCGTCAATAGAACTGAAAAAGCAGCTCAGAAATGACGTCTGGAGACCTGCAGATACGGCGCAGGTTTCCATCGGCCAGTATGACAACGCATTCACGCCGCTGCAGCTGGCAAATTATATAGCAGCACTTGCAAACGGCGGCAAATTATATACGCCTCATGTCATTAAAGAGGTCATTAAATACGACGGTTCAGTTGTTAACAAGGCTGAACCCGAGTATACACAGATACCGGTTAAAGAGTCAACCATTGCTGCAGTTAAGGAAGGAATGGTTGCCGTTACCACATCGATAGACGGTACCGCACAGAAAGCTTTTATTGGTCTGCCGTTCGAGGTCGCAGGAAAAACCGGTTCAGCTCAGACAAAAAGCGGCGGCGGCCGCTCGCCGAATGGACTTTTCGTCTGTTACGCTCCTGCAGATGATCCTCAGATTGCCATTGCTGTCGTAATTGAAAGAGGTGTATGGGGGTCCAATGCAGCCCCGGTAGCAAGAGATATAATTGATGAGTATTTTGGACTGAAGTCTGCAAATTACGGAAGTTCAGATTTAAAGCCTGAACAGGCAGTGTTCACGCCATGACCGCAGGCATAAAACCTGACTGGAATTAACCGGCTGTTTGCCCCAAATAGTTTTGCCTGAATATCATTTTTGGCTTGTCTATCTCCATAAATAATGCAATAATTATTTATGTGAATCAAAATCACATGCAGGGGGTTCGGCCAATGGAAGACAACATCATCAGCTTTAAGGCCACGGTGAACGGACTGATACTTTTAATGCGGGAAGAAGACGATTTTGATGCAATTCTGGAAGCAATAAGCAAGAAACTGGAGACTTCCGGAAGATTTTTCAAAGGCGCAAGCCTTGACGTAAAGTACCGCGGCAGAAAGTTAAGCAGTGAACAGGAGCGTTTAATCTCGAAACTTATTGAGAATAAGGCTAATGCGGAAGTTACTAGCTTCACGGAGGATGAATCGTCCAATGAAGCAGAACATGAGCCGGCAGAACAGGACAGGTCAATAGAAAAACCAAGGATGAAACTGCTGTATTTCAAAGGCCTTGAAGAGGGTATGACAAAATTCTACAAGGGAACTGTCAGATCGGGTACTCTTGTAAGTTATGAAGGAAATCTTGTAATCATTGGTGATGTGAATCCCGGCGGGGAGGTAATAGCTGCCGGCAACGTTATAGTGATGGGGTCGCTCCGGGGTATGGTTCATGCCGGTGCGGACGGCAACAAGGAGGCTGTTGTTGCAGCGCTTTCACTGCAGCCAACGCAGCTTCGTATCGCTGATGTGATAACGCGACCTCCGGATACGGCAGAGCCAAGGCAAGGGCTGCTGCCTGAAATAGCGTTTGTAAAGGACGACCTGGTATATATAGAAACATTTCTGCCTCAATACAAATAGGAAGACAAATAAGAAGGGAAATAGCAAAAAACAACTACATTTGACAAAATATTTTTAAAACTGTATATTTTACATAAGCATGTAAATAATGAGCAGCATCGCAAACTACCTGTCTCAGGTACATAGGAGGTATTCGGATGAGTGAAGTCATAGTTATCACATCGGGAAAGGGCGGGGTCGGCAAGACTACGACGACAGCAAATATTGGCACAGGACTGGCATTATCCGGCAAGAAGACGGTATTAATAGATACGGACATAGGTCTGAGAAACCTGGATGTTGTAATGGGATTGGAAAACAGGATAGTATACGATCTCGTAGATGTCGTGGAGGGAAACTGCCGCGTCAAGCAGGCGCTGATAAAGGATAAGCGTTTCGAAGGGCTTTATCTTCTTCCTGCTGCCCAGACAAGGGATAAAACAGCAGTTGCTCCTCAGCAGATGATGAAGCTCTGTGATGAGCTGAGAGAAGAATTTGACTACATACTGATAGACTGCCCCGCAGGTATAGAGCAGGGGTTTAAAAATGCCATTGCCGGTGCTGACAAAGCTATTGTGGTGACAACACCCGAAGTTTCTGCAGTAAGGGATGCAGACAGGATCATTGGCCTGCTGGAGGCAAATGAAATAAGAAATCCGAAACTGCTCATAAACAGGATGCGTGTTGATATGGTCAAAAGAGGAGATATGATGTCCATTGACGATATCATAGATATACTTGCGATCGGGCTTATCGGTGTCGTACCCGACGATGAAAAGATAGTAGTTTCGACAAACAGGGGTGAGCCTGCCATTACAGATGAAAGGTCATTGGCAGGACAGGCTTACAGGAACGTGGTCAGACGAATAAAAGGTGAAGATGTGCCGTTCATGACCTTTGATACAGAGCAGGGGTTCATGACGAAACTTAAAAAATTGTTTGGCCTGAAGGCGAACTGAAGAGGAGGTATAAAATGCTGCTCGATTTAAGTAAAATATTCGGCAAACCGAAGAACTCCAAGGATGTTGCCAAGGAACGACTCAAACTGGTGCTGATCCACGACCGGGCCAATGTATCGCCGCAGTTTCTGGAAATGCTGAAAAGTGAGATTATAAAGGTTATTACAAATTATATGGATGTGGATGAAAGTGCATTGGAGATCCAGCTCACCAGGACAAAAAGCGACGACGGAGAGAGCGTGGTGCCTGCACTTTATGCAAATATACCAATAAAAAATATACGAAACAGCGGGAAATAAGGTAACAGTTCAGTTATGAATATTGCTCTCATAGCACACGACAATAAAAAGGAGCTCATGGTTGAGCTATGTATTGCATACAAGACCATTCTGCAGCAGCATAATCTTTATGCGACAGGAACGACTGCGTCCTACATCATTGAAGGAGCGGGCCTGCCGGTATACAGATTCTCGCCGGGGTCACTTGGAGGCATGCAGCAGATAGCAGCAAGGGTGTCACTGAATGAAATCGACATGGTCATTTTCCTCCGGGATCCGGTTAATCCGAAAAAGACCGAACCTGATATAAATTCGCTTTTAAGGCTTTGTGACATGAGCAATATACCATTTGCCACAAACATAGCCACAGCTGAGGTACTGATCAGGGGCCTCGAGCGCGGAGACCTCCAGTGGAGAGAGTATATAAGCAAACAATAGGGCCATTATGGTAAAATGAGAACACAGGCGTATATGCCTGTGTTTTTGTTTATTACATTGTGTATACATAAATGACCTGTAATTTTAATATAATTTACCGAAGGAACCGGCATATTCATCCGGAATAACCAGAATACAGGAGATGAGGATATGGACAGTTATATGTCGCGTCAAAGATACACCAGGCGCCGCACGGCTTCATACAGAAGGCCGGGCATAACTGCAGGGATAGCCGGAAGACCGGGGATAAATATGAAAAGAGGTCGGCTCCGCAGGATCATAGTTTTGCAGACGATAATCTGCATAACTCTGTTTTTTGTTGTTTTTGCAGCAAAGATGATCAATATTCCTGCCGGCAGATTTATCACTGACAATGCCAGGTATATTCTGGAACACAATGTGGGACTGAAGAATATTTATACATATGCGCAGTCACTTGTCACGAATATAAGGGAAAGCATTGCATTGGGAAATGAGGACAAGAGGCAGAACGATCAGGCAAATGAAAAAAATGGCAAGTTAGCGGATGAAACAGGAAAATCGGAATCAGTTACGGATCCGGCATCCGCAGGCGAAGATAAAGAAATCACTGCTGCTTTGTCCGGCGTAACGGGTGCTCCCGGTACAGTGAATGCTTCCTCAGGCATTGACATCGGATATGATACAGACAGCGCAGAAGATGAAGGATACGGACAAACCGGTGTGCTGTCGGCAAGCAGCAGCGGACATGAGTCAGCTGATGCTTCCGGAACAGGCGGGAATCCTGTTTATGTCATGACAGAGCCTGTGGAAGGCAGGCTTGCCACTCCGTTCGGCGAGATTGAAGCGGCAGCGGGCATGTGGAAAATGCATAACGGCATTGATATAGCAGTTGAAGGGAAGAGCGATGTGAAAGCGGTACTGGACGGACAAGTGACTGAAGCCGGCTCTGCCCCCGGATACGGAAGATTTATAAAGGTGCGGCATGAAGATGGACTTGTTACCGTATACGCCAATTGCAGCAACATAAACGCAGATATAGATGATATTGTGAAAAAAGGAGATGTAATTGCCGGAATAGGAGGGGAACGGGTATCCGGAGGATGCCATCTCCATTTTGAAGTATGGCACAACAACGTTCCTGTCGATCCGCTCGATTACGTAAGCATTGGCTTCAGGTGAGACTTAACATAGGGGAAACGGAAGTCAGAATAAATATTACTTCTGTAATAATGCCGGTATTTATGCTGATTGCCGGCCTGATGGAGGAGTATGCCGCAGCATTTTTATCAATGCTGGCGCATGAGCTCAGCCATCTGGCGGCTGCGTCAATATGCGGAGCAAAGGCCGGCATCATAAATATTTCTGTTTTGGGATTCTCTGCGGTGATCAGGGACGGAAACTGCAGCAGAAAAGAACAGATCCTTATATATTCCTCGGGACCGGTTTTTAATCTTCTGGTATTTGCTGCTGCAGCCCTTGCAGACCATTTAATCCGTGGAGATCAGAAAGTACTCAGGCTCCTGTCTGCATCAAACCTTTTCCTGGCACTTTTCAATCTCCTTCCTGTACTGCCCCTTGACGGAGGCAGGCTGATACTTGGACTGCTGGCGGAAGACATGGGGATTATGGCTGCCGGAAGGCTGCTTCGTAAGCTGGCATGGTTTATTTCTGTACCGGCAGTGCTTTTGGGAATATACCAGTTCTGTATTTCTTCGTTCAATATAAGCCTGATGGTAACAGCGCTTTATATAATGATCATATCAATGACCGGCAGATTGGAGAGTGCATTGATGAATATCAGACAGTTGGTTTACAGAAAATCCAGACTCATGAAAAAAGGAATGTATCCGGCAAGGGATATTGTTGTGCTCAAGAGGGCAAAACTCAGTGAATCGCTGAAAAGTATGGACTTTGACAGGTTCCATATCATTTATGTGCTCGATGATAATCTGCGCATCATTGGTTTGTTTACTGAAAACGAGATTATCGATGTATTGACAGGCAGCAGCGACGACCTGACATTTGGACAACTGGTTGAACTGAGACGTTCTGACCCTGATAAAGACCTGATAACCGGCAAATAGCGGGACGGGACAGGGGGGCAGGTTATTTGTCCAGGTTGCTGAGACAAGAAACTGTCCCCCTGTCCCGGTCTACAACAATATATTGTAATCTGACTGCAATAAATATAAAATATATTACAAACCGAAGGCAACACCGTAATGTCACGCATTCAGGCGGGACAACGATTTGCCCGGACAGGCGGATGGCATGTCTGCCGCTTTGCTGAAACACTGCTGACGCAGAGAATTTTTCTGGAGGGAAGAATTTCTTTGGAGCAAAGTGCTCGAAGGGTGGTTTATGATGCTTATAAAGGCTGCTTTAAAATTCAGAAATATTTTGATACTTGCTGCCGGTGTTTTTTTAACGGCAGGTGCTGCAGTATATATGCCTGATGCTTCATGGCTGTCCTGGATCGTCGGTGCGGCAGGTGCCATTGCATATACGGCCGGTGTCGCCGGTACGCTGAAAAGCACAGATTTTCAGCGCGAAGCAGCCCTGGCAGAGAAACTTGAAGGCATAGAAAGGCTAAATCGGGAATGCCATGACCTGTACAGGAAGATATCGCGGCGCCTGGGGAAAAATCTGAGGAACAAGGTAATCCGTGTGCTGAGGTTAAAGGATGAACTGATGCACTATTTCGATGAATATTGCGAAGATCCCGTCAAGCAAAGGATAATCGAACAGTCGCTGAAACTTGTAATCGCATACATAAGGCTGGCAGGAAACTATGCCGACAGGATGAGGGAGCTTTCAAGCCAGAATCTCAGCGAACTTGAACAAAGGATAAATGTCAACAACAGGAAGCTTGGATCACTGAAAAGCTATCAGGCTGTGCTGGAGCTTACAAAGACGGTGGAAATGGACGAAAAGCTTCTGCAGAGGCTCAAAGATGAAAGAAAAGAGCTCGAAATGGTCAGTGTACGGCTGGATCAGATCGAAAGCAGCATAGATAGCTTCAAGCACAGGATACTGTCAGATGACATGTCAGATCCTGAAACGGAAGAGATCGAGGATGCAATTAATGAAGCTACCGCTCTTGACAATGCGCTCAATGAGCAGCGGAAGTACAGGCAGCGCGGCCGGCTGTGACGGGAAATACGCCCTCGCATATCTCCCTGGTGGATTTGGGACGGTTCATCGTATACAGGTGTATCCCGTCCGCACCTTCCTTAATGAGTTCACTTATCTGGCGGACTGCATATTCTATACCGGCCTTTCTCATATCTTCCGGGTTATTTTGATATTTATCCATCATCAGAACCAGCTTTGCAGGTATAGAACAGCCGCTTTTAGCAGTGATGGACTTTATCTGGTCAGCTCTGAATACAGGCATGATGCCTGCTTCTATGGGACAATTGATGCCTTTTGCCCGTACTCTCTCAATAAAGTCGAAAAACAGCCTGTTGTCGAAAAACAACTGTGTTATAAGGAAATCGACGCCGGCATCCACTTTCTCCCTAAGGTGTTCTATATCCTCACTGATCCTTTTTGAATCTACGTGGCCTTCAACATACGCTGCAGCCGCGATGCAGAAATTATTGACGCTCCTGATATGGCGAACCAGTTCATAAGCGTGTTTATAAGCACCCCTGCTGAAGTCGAAATCCGGCTGGTCTGCCGGAGGATCGCCCCTTAACGCCAGGATGTTTTCAAGACCTGATGCATGCATTGAATCCAGCATTTCACTGATTTCATCCCTGGTATGCCCGACACATGTAAAATGTGCCATGCTTTCTATGCCATTGAGATTCTTTATTCTCGATGCTATCTCAAGCGTACGGCCTTTCCTGCTTCCTCCCGCTCCATAGGTCACACTGATGTAATCAGGCCGCAGAGCTTCAAACTGTTCCAGGTGGTCGTATACAGACTCCAGCGGAACATCGGGCCTGGGGGGAAATATCTCAAAGGATATCACAGGTTTTTTCTTCCTGAACGTTTCAATTATTTTCATGGCAATGCCTCCATTGATTTTATCAAATTCATTATAACACCATCCAAGTTACTGTCAAGTACAACTAAATAACTGTTAAATACAATTATTTAGACGAGGATTCCGGCTGCAAGTTCTTTTCATCACCTTTGTTTTCTGTTGCAGTTTATCACTCAGTAGTTTAAAATAAAATGAATATAATTCGATGGATGTAAATAATTCAGTATATTATATATTCGGGTTATTGGAGGTTATTTATGTTCAGGATAGTTAAAAAGAAAGTACTTAATCCGTCAGTTAAACTGCTGGAGATAGAAGCACCGTTTGTAGCGAGGAAAGCCGAGCCCGGACAGTTCATAATTCTCAGGGTCAGTGACGAGGGTGAAAGAATCCCTTTAACCATAGCCGATTACGACAGAGAAAAAGGAACAGTAACGATAATATTCCAGGAAGTCGGGAAAACAACCATGCTCCTTGGGGCGCTTGAAGAGGGCGACTATATACTTGATTTTGTCGGACCATTAGGAGTACCAAGTCACCTGGAAGGCATTAAGAGAGCAGCTGTTGTCGGCGGCGGCCTGGGGACTGCCATTGCATATCCGCAGGCAAAGAAGCTGCACAGCCTTGGTGCTGAGGTAGATGTGATAACAGGTTTCAGAAACAGCAGCCTCATACTGCTGGAGGACGAACTTAAAAAAGTCAGCAACAGGCTGTTCATCACCACCGATGACGGTTCCAACGGCAATAAGGGCTTTGTCACGGATGTACTGAAGAAATTGCTGGAGGAAGGAAACAAATATGACCTGGTAATCGCCATAGGTCCGCTGATTATGATGAAGATGGTATCGCAGCTGACAAAGCAATATGGCGTAAAAACCATAGTAAGCATGAATCCGGTCATGATTGACGGTACAGGGATGTGCGGAGGCTGCCGTGTAACGGTTGGCGGAAAAATAAAGTTTGCATGTGTGGACGGGCCTGATTTTGACGGCCACGAAGTGGATTTTGACGAGGCGATGAGAAGGCAGGCCATGTACAGGGTACAGGAGAAGAAATCGCTGGAGGATCATGTGTGCAGATTAGGGGGTGTATTCAATGCCTGATATGTCACTGGAAAAGGTTAAAATGCCCGAGCAGGATCCCAAAGTTAGAAGCAGCAATTTCAATGAAGTAGCTCTCGGATATACTGAAGAGATGGCTCTGAAGGAGTCGCAGCGGTGCCTTAACTGCAAAACCAGGCCCTGTGTGTCAGGGTGTCCTGTAAATGTACAGATTCCTGATTTCATCAGGCTGATCAGAGAAGGCGATTTTGAGGGCGCATATAACAAAATAAAAGAAACGAATAATCTTCCGGCAATATGTGGAAGAGTATGCCCGCAGGAATCGCAATGCGAAAAGCTGTGTGTGAGAGGCAAAAAAGGAGAACCTGTCGGTATCGGAAGGCTCGAAAGATTTGTTGCCGACTGGTATATGGCCAACCGGGAGACAAGAGCAAAAGCCGTTGAAAAGAACGGCAAAAAGGTCGCGGTAATAGGTTCAGGACCTGCAGGACTGACCTGTGCAGGGGATCTTGCCAAGAAAGGCTATGATGTAACGATATTTGAAGCATTTCATGTGCCCGGAGGAGTCCTGATGTATGGCATACCCGAATTCAGGCTTCCCAAGGCGCTGGTGCAGAAGGAAATAGATACGGTGCGCAGCCTCGGAGTAAAAATAATGACCAATATGGTCATCGGGAAGGTGCTGACACTTGAGGACCTGAAGAATGAAGGATTCGAAGCCGTATTTATAGGCAGCGGAGCCGGCCTTCCGAAGTTCATGGGTATTCCCGGTGAAAACCTGAATGGCGTCTATTCAGCAAATGAATTCCTTACCAGGATCAATTTAATGAAGGCGTACAAGTATCCGCAGACCGATACTCCGGTCAAAGTTACCGGGAACGTTGCGGTGGTCGGCGGCGGAAATGTTGCTATGGATGCTGCCAGATGCGCGAAAAGGCTTGGCGCCAAAAATGTCTATATAGTTTACAGGCGTTCCGAAGATGAGATGCCGGCAAGACTTGAAGAAATACATCATGCCAGAGAAGAAGGTATCGTTTTCAGGCTTCTGACTAATCCCATCAGGATCATAGGCACTGATGACGGCTGGGTCAGCGGTATGGAGTGTGTTGAGATGGAGCTTGGTGAGCCGGATGCATCCGGCAGAAGAAAGCCTGTGAAAAAACCTGGTTCGGAGCATATATTGGAGGTCGGAACAGTCATCATAGCCATCGGCCAGTCGCCGAATCCTCTGATAAAGTCAGCCACTCCGGGCCTTAAGACACAGGAATGGGGCGGCATCATAGCGCAGGATGAAACAGGCGCAACCAACATTGAGGGAGTGTATGCCGGAGGTGATGCTGTCACAGGAGCAGCTACGGTTATACTTGCAATGGGTGCCGGCAAAAAGGCTGCAAAAGCTATAGATGAATATCTCAGGAACAAGAAATAAGTTCATGGGCAGAATGATTCAGCCTCCCGTACTTCGCGGCATGGGAGGCTGATGTTGTTCAGATCGGTTAAGGCATATTTTGCTGGCGGGATAATAATGCAAATACTCTTGACAAGAAAGCGGAGCGTCCTGTATAATAGCTTTTGCCTGATGATTCAGGGCAGAACTGAATATGCGGGATTAACTCAGTGGTAGAGTGTCACCTTGCCAAGGTGAAAGTCGCGAGTCCGAATCTCGTATCCCGCTCCAGAAAAAGCGCTATCAGGCGCTTTTTTATTTTATTCGTACGGGAAACTCCGCCGGTACAAAGCAATGACCAGCCGCGAATTTTTCTACTTTATGGAGTGTTGACATCGGCCCCTATTCATGTTATCATATACTAGCCACACGCGATATGGCGCCATAGCCAAGTGGTAAGGCACGGGTCTGCAAAACCCTTATTCCCCAGTTCAAATCTGGGTGGCGCCTCCAACAGCCTGCAGAATTAATGTTCTGCGGGCTTTTCTTTTTTCTCATGTGGAAAATGTCATACCAGTTCTCATTACATGAAAAAAGCTATACACCGTTCGTGCTGATCCAGTTTATTTAAAGCAAATTTGTTATATTGAAATAATAAAATTGTAATTGCAAATTTTATAAATTACATTATAATGATAATAACAAGATGATAATAACATTATACTAATAACATGGACCTAAATGTGCTTTATCTGTTGGGGTGATGTAATGGCTGGCAACACGTTAAGAAATAAACAGGGCCTGACTGAAGAAGAATTTCTGGCGGCATATGATCCCGGCAAATATGACAGACCTTCTGTAACAGTAGATATGCTGATTTTTACAGTAACTGATGAAAAAAGGGAGAATTACAGGAAGCTTCCCAGGAAAGTTCTGCGGCTGCTGATGGTCAAAAGAGGCGATCATCCGTATATTGGACAGTGGGCTCTTCCCGGCGGTTTTATACAAATGAATGAAAGCCTTGATGAAGCTGCTGCAAGAGAGTTGAAAGAAGAAACCAATATAAGCAATATTTATATGGAGCAGCTTTATACATGGGGCGATGTGGGAAGGGATCCGCGGACACGGGTGATAAGTGCTTCCTATATGTCTTTGGCTGACAGTACTGTACTTGATGTCAGGGCAAACGACGATGCGGATGATGCTAAATGGTTCACGGTTTCGTGCAGATTGTTCCAGGAACAGAAGACGGTGACGGAAAACGGCTATATCCTGCAAAAGTTATCCAAATTGAACTTAACCGATGATGAAAACCATCTTTCAGCAGTTATAAAGACCATCAGAATTGTCGACGGAAAAGTGACCAGAACAGTAAGAGAAGTAGTCGAATCGGACGGGATAGCGTTTGACCATGCAAAAATCATCGGGTATGGGATCGAAAGGCTGCGCAGCAAGCTGGAATACACTGATATTGCATTTAATCTGATGCCGGAAATGTTTACACTCACTGAGCTTCAGCAGGTGTATGAAGTCATTCTTGACAGAGAACTTCTCAAGGCAAATTTCAGGAGAAAAATAGCCGATATGGTAATTGAAACCAATGAATACACCAAAGCGGCCGGTCACAGGCCATCCAAGCTGTTCAGGTTCAATCCGGACTGGAACAGGGCTGCTGAGTGATACTGCCTGAAGATCATAACCCGGATGTAAGCGTTTTATCAAGACAGAACAGGCCTGAAAATTGAAATGGAATTATACATATGGCTGCAAGCAAAATGATGTGAGATGCTGAAATCGGAATTTTACCGATTATGTAAGCAATGTTTCACGAAAAGGGGGATGTTTATGAAGCTGATAGAAAAAAGCGAGTTCCTTAAAAAAAGCAACACAGCTCTTGGCGAAATATATGACACTATCGCGAAGCTGCCGGATGCCGGACTGAAGAATCTGCAGCCGGATCAGACAGTCTTTGTCATAGTTGATATGATCAATGGTTTTGCCAGGGAAGGGGCGCTTATGAGCCCGAGAGTCGAAGCATTAATCGGCGAGACGGCAAAACTGTCAAAAGCCTGTGATGAACTGGGGATAACAAAGATCGCTTTTGCAGACTGTCATACCAAAGAGTCGCCTGAGTTTGACTCATATCCTGAGCACTGCATAGCCGGAACCAGTGAAAGCGAAATAGTTGATGAGCTCAGGGAAATAGGCGGCTATACACTTTTCCGCAAAAATTCTACAAATGGTTTTCTTGAAGAAAGTTTCCAGAAATGGCTCAATGGCAACGCTGGCATCAACACGTTTATAATCACCGGCGACTGCACTGATATCTGCGTGCAGCAGTTTGCCGTCACGCTGAAGACCTGGTTCAACATGCAAAACAGGAGAGCAAGAGTCATAGTGCCGGTAAATGCTGTCGAAACGTATGACATGGGGATACACGACGGCGACCTGGTCAATGTGATGGCGCTTTACAATATGATGATAAATGGTGTGGAACTTGTGGCAGGACTGGAAATTTAAGCTGATAAGGCAAAGCTTCCGGACAGGATTTGGCCTTTGGTAATATGCCGCAGGAGTGTGAGGTGTTAATATGAAACTTTACGGGCCGGTCGGGAAAAAGGAACTGGAATCGCTGAAAGCTGTCAGGAGAGTTAAAAATGGTGACCTTAAGGTACTGAAAGATGAAAGATGGCTGATGTATCTTGCCCTGACCTCTGAGCGCAATATTAATCTTGAACGTATTGTCTCCATGGAGGAAATAAACAACAACTATATACTTAACTATGTGGATAAAACACTGGATGCTCTTGCAGCGCTGGATCTTGATGAATATGAGTCCCACATTATCGAAGAGACACTGAAATGGGCCGAAGTCAGCAAAGCCGGACTTAAGCACCACAGAAAGCAGTGGATTAAAAAGGGGTACAACCTTTTTGCCCATAATACCGGTTCTGCCCAGATATACCTGGAAGAAGCCGCCGGGCTGGATCCTGAAAACAGCAGGATAATCCATACCCTTATCATGACGCATGGACTGATAGGGCAGTATGTCAGGGGCGAAGTGCCGCTTTCGGATAACAGGCCGCTGTTTGAGCTGGTTGAAGACGGGATCATAAAGGCAGAAGAACTGAAAAAATTGCTGATGGCACTTAACTACTGCATAGTGACGGCGGTTGATGAAGGAATATGGGAAAATATATGCAAAGAGGCAGAAGAAATAATCGGGCAAATCGCGGACGGGCAATTTGACAGGCAATATCCGTTCAGGGAAAGAGTTAAGCGCCTTAGGACTGTTTCAATCAAAAACGGTGAAAATTTTGAAAAGGAATATGAAAAATTCATGACCTATCCTGAAGTTGCGGGCAAGATATCAGGGCTTTTTGAAAGAACGGAATTATGGTATGTGGAAGCGGCTCTTTTTGATTTCTCTTTCGAGGAGTTCGTCAAGATATTTTTGATGACAGCACAGCGGACAGATCCGGGTAAGGTCAGGCACATCAGCTTTGAGAGGCTGATGAAGTCAATTTATTATCAGCACGAAGGCAGGAAACGGATTAACATCTATAAAAAGCGAATTATTGAAAAATATCTTGCTGAAATTTCTATACAGGACATACTGGAAGGCAAATACAGGCAAAATCCGCATGTCGCCCACGAGCTTTCCGTTCATGAAAACCTTGATGATACCGTATTTTTTGACTTCCGGTTTTCAGACGCAGGAACAAGGCTCATCGATTTCTGTATCGAGGCAGAAAAATCAGATGTACTTTATGAGAAGGCCGTGGTTCTCCTGTTTGACCTGTTTAGCCTGAGAAGAGACAAATACGACCGCCTCTGCGAGGAAGACAGATACCTTTCGACAATGAACCAGGCTATAGACTACAAAAAAATCATACTTGATTACATCAAGGGAAGCAGTATAGTTGACATTGGTCCCGGAGGCGGGGCCCTTATGGATCTCATTGAGGAAAGGTACCCTGAAAAGAAAGTAGTTGGTGTGGATATAGCTCAGAACGTTCTTGACAGTTTACGAAAAAGAAAGCAGCTTGAAGGCAGGAAATGGGACGTGATATACGGAGATGCGCTTACGCTTGACCGTTATATAGAAAAGGGAAGCGTCGATACTATTATATTTTGCTCCATATTGCACGAACTGTTTTCATATATCGAATATAACGGCAGGAAGTTCAATTATGAAACGCTGGCCGCAGCATTAAAAAGCGCATTCGAAATCCTGCCGCCGGAAGGGAGGATCATTATCCGGGACGGAATTATGACAGAGCCTGAAAATCAGAAAAGGATAATCAGGTTTTTGTCTGAGGAGGGTATGAGGTTCCTTGAGAGATATGCAGGTGACTTCAGAGGCAGAGAGATAAAATATGACGTAATCGGACACAATGAAGTCATTATGCCTGTAAATGATGCCATGGAATTCCTTTACACCTATACATGGGGCGAAAAATCGTACGTGCATGAAGTAAATGAACAGTTCGGCTATTTTACCCCCGGGGGATTTAGACGTTTTATTTCTTCTGTTCTGGGCAATGATGCAGTGATCGTTGAGTTTAAACATTATTTGCAGGATGGATATACTATAGCGCTGTCTCAAAAGGTCGAGTTTTTTGACGAAAACAGAAACCCGGTCAGGCTGCCCGACAGTACATGCATTGTTGTGATTGAGAAAATGCAGCCTGGAATTTCCAACATAAATATATAAATTATTGTTAAATGCATCTCTTGTATTATGCACTAAAAGTGATATGATATAATAGATACAGAATTATTTCTGATCATTCATCATAAAATGTAGGAAAACATAAATACTGTACCAAAACGGTGGTCTGCTGAACAACTCATTTTGCTGGGGTAAGCTATGTTTAAAAAAAAGATACTGGTCATCGATGATACTGAATTGATGGTAAAGATGACTACTGATATTCTGACGGAGAAGGGTTACGAAGTCGTATCAGCAAACAACGGCATAGATGGCATAAAGATGGTGGCTTCTGAAAAGCCCGATCTTGTATTGCTTGATGTTGTAATGCCAGGCATCGATGGCTTTGAAGTCTGTAAGCTGCTGAGAAAAGATGAGAGCAATAATCTCATGCCTATCATAATGCTCACTGCTCAGGGAAATGAGGATGATAAACTTAAGGGACTGGAGCTGGGGGCTGATGATTATATAACAAAGCCTTTCAATCCGCGGGAACTGGTAAGCAGAGTAAGGAACACACTTCTGAGGATCGACAGGAACAGACTGGCGAATCCTCTGACCGGCTTGCCCGGGAATACGGAAATACAGTCGGAGATCAATTACAGGATAGCCAAGGAAATGATATTCTCCGTACTGTATCTGGATGTTGATAATTTTAAAGCATACAATGACGCATATGGATTTTCGCATGGCGACAGGGCAATAAAGCTTATCGCCGATATACTTATGGACAATGTTAAAGCCTTCGGCTCCAAAAATGATTTTATAGGTCACATAGGAGGAGACGACTTTGTCGTTATCACGGCGCCGGAATGTGCAGATGTGATGTGCGAAAATATAATAAAAGACTTTGATGAGAGGGTACCTGAGCTCTATACCGATGCTGACAAAGTTGCCGGATTCATAAGCACGACGAACAGAAAAGGCGATATAACCAGGTATCCTATAATGACTTTATCCATTGCGGTGGTTTCAAATGAGCACAGAGTATTGCATAATCACCTGCAGGTCGGTGAGATCGCCGCGGAACTCAAGAAGAAGGTAAAATCGATACCTGGAAGCGCTTATCTGAAGGACAGACGAAGAGAATAGCTTTAAGGAGTACTGCCTATGAAGATATATATCAAAAACGGGGTTAGAGTGCTGTATGACTATATCGTGGCGCTGATCTTTTTTATGATTTTCATTTACCCGTTTATGGTGCTGACCAAGGACTCTTTCAACAGCTTGCTGACATGGTACAGCCTGCTGTTTTTCCTGTTTGCTTTCTTCCTGATATATGCTGAAATGAAAGAGGCAGGCATCAAGGAGAAAAATCCGCATTATGAATATTCTCATTATCCGTTAAAGGGCTTGGTTTATGGGCTTATTGGCGTGATCCCGATTGCCCTCGTCACCGGTATATTTACATTCATCCATTTCAGCAGCGATATAGCAGAGCGCATAAAGCATGTGGGTATTAATGCATTTCTTGGGCCGCTGTATTTCATGATCAGGTGGATGAAGGAAGCTGTTCCCGCATATTTCGCAGCGATACTGGTTATTCCTGTCATTGCTGCTCTCGGATATCTGGCCGGCTATTTCGGGATTGATATAACCGGTAAGATCTTTAAGAAACAGCCGCAGGAGCAGCAGAAGGGCTTTACAAAAAGTCCATGGAACCCCACGCTGAACCAGGACAATGTCAAAAAGAAGAAGAGCAGCAAAACCGGAGGACAGTAATTTGAACAAGTGTTGGGAAATATTTTTCGAAAGCTATAATTCAGCTGTAAAAACAGCATATGATATGTATTTTGAGTCCTGTGGGAAAAAGGATCAGGATACCGTCGACAGCAGCTTATTGCAGGAAATGCTGCAGAAAAAATATAACGAATGGCTGGCGGCTCCGCTTGATGATTTGGATGGGATGACACCGGCGGAGTTTATCGGGAGCAGGGCGAGCTTTGAAGATGTAGCCGTAGTGTTCAATTACGGAGCTGTCATATGTGATGATGAGCTTCCACGGATATATACGGACAAGCTCCGCAGCTTCGGAAAGCAGGCGGTGGATTTTGTGATCAGAACAGCCTGCAGGGAACTGCCGGCTGAGAAAGAGCAAGGCTTTATACCACAAATCATGGCAATCAGGACCCTTGGCAGATGGAAAGCGGCAGAAGCAGCAGAACCGCTGATTAATACACTCGCTGATGAACATGAAGCATATGAACTTCTGTGTGAGACAGTCAGGGACGCGCTTATTGCACTTGGACCAGCTTCTGTCGATACCATAACAGCCAGGCTGGAAACTGGTTCCGGTCTACCCGAAACAGCGAAAGAATACCTGCTCATGGCTCTGGCGGAGCTTGGCAGAGACAGCAGGTCCGATAAAGTGTATTCAGTGCTGAAAAAGGCATTCAGAGAAATGGCCGACAAATCTGTGACAGCAGCCTGTCTGGCACAGTATGGAGATGGCAGGGCAGTACCCGCACTCCGCGGTTATCTTGAGAAGAATCAGCAGAATATAAGCAGGCAGACTTTTTACGATATAGTGTCTGCCGTAAAACGCCTCGGAGGGCAAACCGGCGATCTGCGGTACCGCGACTGAAATGCTGTAGCAGAAATACCGGACAAAATACCGGAAGTTTTGATCAGTTCAAAATGTGTTTGTAATATGTCCAACCCGTCTCTGAATATCCTTATAGTGGATTAGAACAGGGAGACGGGTTTTATGATAATTATAATGAGAAAATCGAATGTAATCCTGATTGGACTCATTTTCGCGCTGCTGCTGGCTATCTACAGCCTGAATATGAATGTGGATTCTCAGACTGCTGCCGCAGCAAACAAGTCCACTGACAGAAAAACAGTTATAGTCGATGCAGGCCATGGGGGTGAAGATCCCGGAAAGGTCAGCAATTACAGCGGACTGAAAGAAAAGGATCTCAATCTGAAGATTGCGTTCAAGGTTAAGGAACTGCTGGAAAAAGACGATTATAATGTGATAATGACACGTGAGGAAGATAAACTGGTATATAAAGAAGGAACAACGGACATATATTACAAGAGGCTTCAGGATCTGACAAGGCGCAAGGAAATCATGGACAACAGCGGAGCCGATATTGTAGTCAGCATCCATGCCAACAGTTTTCCTGAGACACAGTATTACGGAGCACAGACGTTTTATCCGGCAGATTCACCGGAAAGCAAGAAACTGGCCGAGTGCATACAGAAGTCTCTGAGAGAGAACGTGGATAAGAACAATAAGCGAGAACCGCAGGTTAAACAGCCCATCGTCATAATCAAAAATCTTAAAACACCTACTACCATAGTTGAATGCGGATTTCTTTCAAATCTGGAGGAGGAACGCAAGCTTGCCACCGATGAATACCAGTCGCTTATTGCGGAGGCAATCAAAAAGGGTATCGACAGCTATTTTAAGTAAAATCGGAAACCTGCTCCGATAAATCGGCCCATTGCTGATAAAGCTGCTCAAGCCTGCTTTCCAGTTCGGTCTGTTCATTATGCAGGGCGGTAAGCAATACGTGGTCGCTGAGAGCATCTTCACGTGACATCTCCTGGTCAATAGCTGCCAGTCTTGCTTCTGCCCTGTTTATTTCGTCTTCACATGAGGCCAGCTGCTTTTCAAGTTTTCTTTTTCTTGCCCTTTCTTCCTTGCTTTCAAGATGTACCTGTTTTGCAGCGGACATGGTATGCCCCTTATCATCTGTCAGGCCGGAACCGGAAGACTGGCGGTGCTCGAGATAAAACTGGTAATCTCCTCTGTAGTCACGGATCGTGCCGTTTTCCATTTCGATCACTCTTGTGGCAAGTTTGCGCATGAAGTAACGGTCATGTGATACTGCAAGGATAGTGCCCTCGAATGACATCAAAGCTTCTTCCAGCGCTTCCCTTGAATTGATATCAAGATGGTTGGTGGGCTCGTCCAGCAGCAGTACGTTTGCACCGGACAGCATAAGCTTTGCCAGGGCAACCCTGCTTTTTTCCCCGCCGCTGAGTACTCCCACTGTTTTAAATACATCCTCGCCTGTAAAAAGGAACTGGGCCAGCACATTGCGTATCTGGGTGTGATTCAGGTCATCATTGTCGTTCCAGACTTCTTCCAGTACTGTGTTGTTTTCATTCAGATCTCCAAGTTCCTGGTCATAGTACCCCAAAATTATATTGTGACCATATCCGAAGCTGCCGCTGTCCTGTGATATTTTCCCTGTCAGGATCTTCAGCAGTGTTGATTTTCCGCAGCCATTGGGACCTACCACGAAAACTTTTTCGTTGCGTTTTACTTCGAAGCTGATATTTTCAAAAAGCTTCTTTTCCGGGTAGTTTTTGGACAGGTGATCTACATGCAGTACATCATTGCCGCTTGTTATACTGCTGGTGAATTTAATATCAATGCTGCCGGGCAGCCTGGACGGGGCCTGGATTTTTTCCATCCTGTCTATGGCTTTTTGACGGCTTTCAGCAGCTTTGATGTTCCGTTCCCTGTTCCATTGCCGCTGTTTTTCAATAAATGCTTCCAGTCTGGCGATCTCTCTCTGCTGAAGTTCATAATGCTTCTGCTGTATTTTCCTTGCTTCAGCCTTCTTTTTGGCGTACTCGGAATAATTCCCTTCGTAAGTCGTGCATATGCAGTTCTCAAGTTCTATTGTCTTTGTTGTCACTGTATCAAGAAAATACCTGTCATGGGAAATTACCAGCACAGATTTTTTGTAATTTTTCAAAAAGTCTTCCAGCCACTCTATCGACGTAATATCAAGATGGTTTGTAGGTTCGTCAAGCAGCAGCAGGTCGGGCTCTTCCAGCAGAAGCCTGGCAAGGGCCAGACGGGTCTTCTGACCTCCGCTGAGTGTCTTTACCGGCAGATCAAACTGCGCATCATCAAAACCCAGACCGCGCAGAACGCCCCTGATGCGGCTGTTGTATTCATATCCGCCTTCGCGTGAAAATCGTTCCAGCAGTCTGTCGTATTCTTTCATCAGTGAGTTGAGCCTGCTTTCATCCTTTTCCCTGCTTATGTCTGATTCAAGATTCTTCAGGCGGTTTTCCACAGATATGAGCTGCGAAAAAGTTTTAAGCATTTCTTCACGGATAGTGCTGTCTGATTCAAGACCGGAATTCTGATCCAGATATCCCAGCCGCAGACCTTTGGACATGAAAACATCGCCGGAATCCTGCCGGAGACCGCCTGTAATTACCTTAAACAGAGTAGATTTGCCTGCTCCGTTGACGCCGACCAGTCCGGCTTTCTCACCCTGCAGGAGCCTTAAGCTGACCTTATTTAGTATAATATCTGAGCCAAACGACAAACATATATCATTGCATGATAAAATAACCATTTCTGTACCGCTCATTCAGTATAAGTTTATTTCTCTGAGAGATAATTCTAGCAGAATAAGGGGTTAGGAGCAATATTGACAAAAAAATATCAAAGTTATATAATCGAATTAAATAAATATATAAAGGAGGCTATACATGGCTCCTCGGAAAAATGTGTCCATCGCTGTAATCAAAAGGCTTCCCAGATATTATAGATATTTGTCGGATCTGCTGAGAATGGATATAACCAGGATTTCATCCAAAGAGCTAAGCAACAGGATGGGAATAACAGCATCCCAGATAAGACAGGATCTTAATTGCTTTGGCGGATTTGGGCAGCAGGGCTACGGCTATAATGTGGAACTGCTTTTTAATGAAGTTTCCAGGATATTAGGTGTGGACAAGATGTTCTATACCATAATAATAGGCGCAGGCAACATGGGACAGGCATTAGCCCATTACGGCAATTTTGAGAAAAGGGGCTTCAAAAATATCGGAATTTTTGATGTTGACCCTGCAGTGATCGGAAAAAGGATAAATGGCCTGGAAATAATGGATATGAAAGATCTCGATGATTTTGTCAGCCGAAATCATGTCGATATCGCCATACTGACAGTTCCCGCTGAGCAAACAAGGGAAACAGCTGAAAGGGTAGCGCGCCTCGGGATAAAGGGGTTATGGAATTTTTCCCCGATGGATCTGAAACTTCCGTATGATATTGTGATAGAAAATGTACACCTCAGCGACAGCCTGATGGTTCTGGGCTATAAAATCAAGGATAAGTTCGGAGACTGACATGATGCCGCAGAACGGCGGCAATAATGCGTATGATAAATCGAACATGAGATAAATCGTATAACAGTGCAAATATTAAATGTAATTAAAAATGTAATTTAAAGGCGGCTGTAAGCTTTCACAGCCGCCTTTAGTATTGCTGATTTTATATTATCTCATATAAACAGTTATTACTCCAGTCAGACAATCAGCGCTGTGATCGGCCTGCGGGATATAAAAACGATCGTCGTTAAAAATCACAGGTGACAGGCGATTGTCCCGGCAAGCATATTTCCCGTTTCGCTGAAGTACTGCTTATTACAGTTTGTTCAGTGTTTCGTAGAACTTCGGATAAACTATATCGACAGCCTGTGTCTTGCGGATCGTAGTTTCTCCCTCTGCGGCAAGTCCGGCCACAGACAGAGCCATGGCATGTGCGTAGTTATTGTTGCTGTCGACTACGGTTCCTCTCAGAGATTTCCTGCCTTCTATCACCAGACTGTCCGGAGTTTCCGTTATCTTTGCACCCATCTTCGACAGTTCAAGAGAAATTGCCCTGAGTTTTCCCGACTCCTTGACTTTGAAACCTGAAAGGCCGCTTATTTCCGTAGTCCCCTCCGCCAGTGACGCTGCAGTGATAATGACAGGCAGCTCATCAATAAGGCTGGGTATAATGTTTCTGCCGATGCTTGTTCCTTTAAGTTCTGATGACTGGACATGTATATCCGCTACACTCTCTCCGCTTACCGTACGCTGGTCGAGCAGTTCGATTTTTGCACCCATTGACTTGAATACTTCAAGTATACCGGTCCTTGTGGGATTGATGCCGACGTTTTTAATAACGATGTCCGATTCTGGTACCAGCAGTGCCGCGGTTATGAAATAAGCAGCCATTGAAATATCACCCGGGATTGATACCTTCTGGGCATACAGGTTTTGTACCGGGTGTGACTCTGCTGTAAGACCGTCGCTTTTTATATCTGCACCGAAATAGTTAAGCATGAGTTCGGTGTGGTTTCTTGATTTGACAGGCTCCCTGACGGTGGTGACACCTTCCGCATACAGACCTGCTATAAGCAGCGGGGATTTAATATGCGTTTCATGTATCTGCAGTTCGAAGTCTGTTCCTTTCAGCTTGGCAGGAGATATCGAAAGAGGACACAGGTTGCCGTTGTCTTTTCCTGTTATGTTGGCACCCATTTTCCTCAGATATTCAACTACTTTACCCACCGGCTTTCTCATTGATGATTCGCTGCGGATAACGCCTGAGGTAAACGGCTGACCGCTGAGTACGCCCAGAAGAAGCCTTATCGCTGTACCTGAGCGTCCTGCATTAAGCACAGAGGCGGGAGCTTTCAGACCATACAGGCCTTTGCCCTGGATCCTGACCTTATTATCCTGCAGGATTTCTATGCCAACCTGCATTTTTCTGAAACAATCTATGGTACTGATGCAATCTTCGCCAAGAAGGAAGTTTTCAATTTCTGTAGTCCCGCTTGCAAGCGCACCGATTACGACAGCTCTGTGAGATATTGATTTGTCCCCGGGCACGGTGATTTCTCCCCTGAGTCTTTTCCTGTTCTCAACTAACACGTTACTCCCCCCTGATATCAAAAAGATTCAAATCATTTATTCATATATACTTTATAGCCTGATTCACTGAGCAAGTCAAAGGCTATATTTGCACTGTCAATGTCAGGCAATGTGATTACAAGGCAGCCATGTTCAAATTCTCTGCTGTTTGCTACATTTATGTTCTTAATATTTATATTTCCGGCTGCCAGTATTGTTGCGATTTCTCCGATAATACCAGGCCTGTCACGTACATCGACAATTATCTGATGTATGCGCGGAAGCAGTCCCTGGCCGTGGTCAGATATGGAATCCCTGAATTGCCGGGCTTCGCTGAAGAAATCGTATATTGCTTCTGAATCTCCGTTCTCAAGACGGCAGGCGAATTTGCTCAGCTTTGTATTCAGCATTTTCAGCAGTTCCAGCAGCTGATCCCTGTTGGTCAGTACGATGTTTCTCCACATATCCGGGTTGGATGAAGCGATCCTTGTTATATCTCTGAAACCGCCGGCTGCCAGCATTGCTATCCTGCCGGTACCTTTATCGATATCTTTGACAAGATTCACCAGCGCCGCCGCCAGTACATGGGGAAGGTGACTGATACCGCCGGCAGCCTGATCGTGGTCATCGGCGGACATTATCAGCGGTATGGCGCCGATGCCTTCAATCACTGCCGACAGGACGCTGACTGATTCAGGAGTTGCTGCAGAGCCCGGGGTAAGGATATAATATGCATTTTCAAACAAATGCGGCAAACTGTTGACAAAACCTGATTTTTCAGTTCCGGCCATGGGATGGCCGCCAATAAAGCAGGGCTGCTCCGGCATCTTTTCAACGTGCTTTGCTACTTCGCCCTTTATACTTCCTGTATCGGTGATGATGCACGTATCCTTAACCTTACCGGCCAGTATGTCTATATACCCGGTTATAAGGTTTACCGGCGTGCATATAAATATTATGTCGGAGTCATACACGCTTTGATCAGGTTCGCTGAGAGCAGAACTTATGACACCCTGTTCCGCTGCAAGACCCAATGCTTTTTTATCGTTGTCAACAGCGATGATTTCGCGTATTTCCAGCTTCTCATGCAGTGCCTTCGCAAGTGATCCTCCGATCAGTCCCAGACCGATTATTGTTATTTTCTTATGCTCCATATTTAAACTTTCTGCCTGTTATTTCGGCAATCTTTTCAATATCTTTACACAAATTGTCAAATGCTTCCGGATCAAGCTGCTGCGCAGCGTCAGAGAGAGCGCATCTGGGACATGGATGGACTTCAATGAGAAGACCGTCTGCACCGGCTGCGACAGCAGCTCTGGACAGCGGCAATACATACTCCGCTTTGCCTGCCGCGTGGCTGGGATCCACTATCACAGGCAGATGGCTTTTGCTCTTTATCACCGGTACAGCGCTTATATCCAAAGTGTTTCTTGTGGCTGTTTCAAAAGTTCTGATGCCGCGTTCGCATAAAATGACATTGTAATTGCCCTCGCTCATGATGTATTCGGCTGCATTGAGCAATTCTTCTATAGTTGTGGATGGCCCTCTTTTCAGGATTACTGGCTTATGCGAACGGCCGACTTCTCTGAGGAGATGGAAATTCTGAGAGTTGCGGGCACCTATCTGAAAGATGTCGACGTACTCTGACGCCAATTCCACGGAATGCTCACTGATCACTTCCGTAACGGTCAGCAGCCCGGTTGCCTCACTGGCTTCTTTGAGCATTTTCAGCCCTTCCTCTTCAAGACCCTGAAATGAATATGGTGATGTTCTTGGCTTGAATGCACCGCCCCTGAGTATTTTTGCTCCTGATTTTTTAACTGCTTTTGCAGCTTCCATTATCTGATCATGGTTTTCAACAGCGCACGGGCCGGCTATCATGACTATTTCTGAGCCCCCGATGCTGACTCCGCCGACATCGATTATGCTGGGTTCAGGTTTGAATGTTCTGCCGGCCAGTTTATAGCTTTCCATTATCGGCACAAGTTTTTCGACACCAGGCATCAGTTCCAGAGGTATGTCTCTAAGAAGTCTTTTGTCGCCTATCACTCCGATGATGGTCCTTTCTGAACCCTTTGAAATATGTACGCCAAGGCCGGCGTTCTCCAGCACTGTGGAAACTTCTTTTAATTCCGCTTCCGATGCGCCGGGTTTCATAACAATAATCATTTTAATCTTCCTTTCTGCCGTTTTTCAAACTTCATCATACTATTCTTTACCATTCTGCCATTCTTCAAAACTGCCTGGTCCCGGCTGACGCTGCTGCCTGATAATGCGGACATGCTGATTTATTGGGGACCGCAGTTTGATTTAAATTTACAATGATATCATACAATTGTCAAGGAAATAGCGGAGGAGCGGCAGCCGGATACGGAACTTTGGTCCTGCCTGGAACCTGCGTTATATCAGGTCTGCTCAGTTGGTATAAGTACTCATGGCAATACTTTTTTAATTTGTCATATATTTCGAGGGAATTTAATAATTTACCTTGTACAAAAAAATAAATATAATCTAATATGCTTATTTGGGTTGCTTAAAAACTTGTAAATAATCCATAACCGAACAACTAAGAAACAGAAATGGAGGGTAGGGAATATGTAAAACACCGAGGGTTATTGTTACAAGTTGTTTAAGTAATTACCGGAGCAAGTCTTATCTCATATCACTAAAGATGGCTGTCTTAATCAACTCTTAGCCTGTGCAACCAACAAAAGATGAAGAATTGAAAATGAATATAATACAGAGTGGAGGTGTTTTTTTGGCAAGTATGTTAAGCAAGTCCAGAAAAATTGTCGCATTGCTTTCGGTAATCGCACTCCTGGTTGTGTGCATTCCGGTAACAGCTATGGCGGCAGAGGATGATTTGACAGAACCCACCAACATGGTCGCTGTGGATAATATTCCTGTCATCCTGTATCACAGAATTGTCAATACAGCGACGAATGAATGGACCGACACATCCCTTAAAAAATTCAAGGCCCATATTGAATATCTTAAAGACAATGGATACACTACATTGTCTTCAGAGGAGTATGTCAGTATACTGAAGGGTGAAGAGGATCCTCCTGAAAAGCCGATCCTTCTTACCTTTGATGATGCCACACCCGATTTCTACACAACAGTGCTTCCTATTCTTGAAGAAAATAACATGAAGTGTGTCCTTTTTGTCGTTAAGGATTACATCGGCGGTTACGGCATGTCTGAGGATAAACTGAAAGATATAGCGGACAACCACCCGAATGTAAGCATAGAAAGCCATACAAAATCGCACGGCGAAAGTGTATGGACGACTTCTATATCATATGAAGATGCGCTGAACGAACTTGAGACTAATAAGGAGTATATAAACAGCATAACAGGCAGAGATCCTGTACTTCTTGCCTACCCTTACGGAAACAGCAGCCTGGGTGCAAGAGTGGCTGCAGCTGAAACAGGTATCCAGTATGCATTCAAAGTAGGATATCCGAATGATGGCGCATATAACATGGGTCGTTACTATACGCTGAATATCACGGTGAAAGAGTTTGCAAACAACATCGGCGGACCGGCACCCACCAAGGATTATGGTGATGAAGACGAAGAAACTGCAGGAAATATTGTTTATTCCAACGGTTTTGAGGATGAATCTGTTACAGGATTCTACCAGTCAGGAGATGCTGAGCTGAGTGTTTCCACTGATCAGAAGAACGAAGGCGCTCAGTCCCTCAAGATAGTCACTACAGGCGGCCATTCGTGGGATGGTGCCCAGATAGATGCCTCCACAGCTAAATTGGCCATAGGAAGGAAATACCGCATTTCAGCAAAGGTATATGCACCGGATCAGCCTGTACAGCTAGTCATGCAGGCAGTTCTGACCAAAGCTGCGGATTCCGGGACTGATTACAAGTGGATTGCAAATAAGGCTTATACTGCAGAGGATACCGGTTGGAGCACATTTGAAGGAGAACTGGATCTGACCACCGGGGATTACAGTGCAGCACAATACATCCAGTTTGTAAAAGCCAATGATGACGCAACCAATATTACATTCTACATTGATGATTTCACTGTGGTGGACCTCAGCCCTGCTGCTGTATATTCCAACGACTTTGAGGGCGAAAGTGTTGCAGACTTCATTCAGTCGGGAGATGCTGCATTAAGTGTATCCACTGAGCAAAAAAGCGGAGGCGCCCAGTCCCTCAAGGTAGTCACCACAGGCGGCCATTCGTGGGATGGTGCCCAGATATCAGGGACCGCAGCAAAACTGGAGGTCGGTAAAAAATACAAAATTTCAGCAGAGGTATATGCACCGGATCAGCCTGTACAGCTAGTCATGCAGGCAGTTCTGACCAAAGCTGCGGATTCACAGGCTGATTACAAGTGGATTGCAAATAAGGCCTATACTGCAGAGGATACCGGTTGGAGCACATTTGAAGGAGAACTGGATCTGACCACCGGAGATTATAGTGCAGTACAATACATCCAGTTTGTAAAAGGCAATAATGACGCAACCAATATCACATTCTACATTGACGACTTTGTTATAACAGAAGTAAATGAAGAACCGGAAGTTGTAAGACCCCCGGCAATACCGTTCACGCCGGTAACCTTTGAAGGCGACCAGGCTGATAATAATGGCGGATTCGTAGGCAGAGGCGGAGTTGAAAAACTGACCGTAACGGAAGACGACAACCATACCGAAGGCGGTTCAAAAGCCCTGAAGGTAGAGGGCAGAGGAGAGACCTGGAACGGGCCGTCTCTTAACGTTGAGCGGTACATTGATCAGGGATATGAATACAAAGTTACAGCATGGGTCAAGCTGATACAACCGACTGTGGCACAAATAGCTCTTTCTACGCAGGTTGGCAATGGAAGCGGAGCTTCATATAATAATCTGCAGACTAAAAATATAACCACTGACGACGGCTGGGTAAAGTTTGAGGGAACATATCGCTATACCAATATGAAGAGCGATTATGCGACTATCTATGTCGAGAGCCCCAGCAGTCCGTCAGCCTCTTTCTATATAGATGACATCAGCTTTGAACTTACAAGTTCCGAACCTCAGGATATAGAAAGAGATCTGAAACCTATAAAGGAACAATATGAAGACTATTTCCTGATAGGCAATGCGATATCGGCAGAAGATCTGGAAGGCGTCAGGCTGGATCTTCTGAAGATGCATCACAATGTTGTGACTGCAGGAAATGCAATGAAGCCGGATGCACTGCAGCCGACGAAAGGAAACTTTACCTTTGATGCTGCAGATGAAATGGTCAACAAGGTGCTTGCCGAGGGCATGCTGATGCATGGACACACCCTTGTATGGCATAGTCAGTCGCCTGACTGGCTGAATAAAGATGCAAACGGCAACCCGCTCAGCCGTGAAGAAGCCCTTGAAAACATGAGAACTCATATTAAGACCGTAGTCGAACATTTCGGGAACAGAGTGATATCCTGGGATGTCGTCAACGAAGCAATGAACGACAATCCTACGAATCCTACGGATTGGAGGGCAGCTCTGCGTAAGTCACCATGGTATTATGCGGTAGGTGACGACTATGTGGAGCAGGCATTCCTTGCTGCCAGAGAGGTACTTGATGACCATCCTGACTGGGACATCAAGCTGTATTACAACGATTACAACGATGATAACCAGAACAAGGCAACTGCAATTTACAGCATGGTCAAAGAGCTGAATGACAAGTATGCTGAAACACATCCGGGCAAGAAGCTCATTGATGGTATAGGAATGCAGGCACACTACAACCTGAGTACAAATCCGGAAAATGTAAAACTTTCACTGGAGAAGTTCGCCAGCCTGGGTGTAGAAGTAAGCGTAACCGAGCTTGACATCATGGCAGGAAGCAACAGGCAGCTTACTGAAGAACAGGAAAAGGCACAGGCTTATCTGTATGCTCAGCTGTTCAAGATATACAAAGAGCATGCTGATAAAATAACACGTGTCACATTCTGGGGAATGGATGACGGAACAAGCTGGAGAAGCGACAACAGCCCGCTGCTGTTCGATAAGAATCTGAAGGCTAAAGCAGCATATTATGCTGTAATTGATCCGGAAAAGTATATCGAGGAAAATCCGCCTGAGGAAAAAGAAGACGCAATGCAGTCTACAGCCACATATGGCACTCCTGTCATTGATGGTGTTATAGACAGCATCTGGAACAGCACACCGGCCATGCAGGTAAACAGGTACCAGATGGCATGGCAGGGAGCGACCGGTACGGCAAAGGCCCTGTGGGATGAAAGCAACCTGTATGTTCTGGTTCAGGTAAACGATGACCAGCTTAATAAGGCAAATGCTAATGCATGGGAGCAGGATTCCATAGAGGTCTTCGTTGATGAAAACAATGCAAAGACTACTTACTATGAAGCTGACGACGGACAGTACCGGGTCAACTATGACAATGAGACTTCATTCAACCCTGAAAGCATTGCAGAAGGATTTGAGTCTGCGACTGCTGTGGATGGCACCAATTATGTAGTTGAAGTAAAGATACCATTCAAAACGATCACTCCTGGTGATAACGTAAAGATCGGTTTTGATGTACAGATAAACGATGCCAAGGATGGATCACGAATAAGCGTAGCAAACTGGAACGACATGACCGGAAATGGCTATCAGGATCCGTCTGTATTCGGTATCCTCACTCTGACACGCACTGCACCGGGCAGCGGAGGCAGTTCCGGTTCAGGAATCGTCATATCTCTCGATGATACAGGCAAGGCTGTGGAAGCAGATTATGACGAAGAAAGCGGAGAAATTTCCGTGAAGGTTCCTGTCGTCAGCAATTCTGATGGAAGCGTTACAGCTGACGTAACTGACAGCCATATAGATGCGTTGGTTGAAAGCATGAAAAAGAACGCTGGCGAGAAGAGTGCATTAAGGATTACTCTGGATACTTCATCTGACAATGTCACAGCTAAATTGCCGGCTGATGCTATTGACAAGATACTGTCGGCAGATCCTGAAGCTTCAGTTACTGTTGCTGTTGGAGAATATGAAATGATATTCGACAGCAAGGCCCTCGAAACAGTCTCCAAAGCCGGAAACGGTTCAGTAGAGATAAAGATTTCAAAGGTTGATGCTGAAGAAGTGGCTGCTATATCTCCTGAAGCAGCAGAAAAGATCGGAGACCGTCCTGTTTACAGTCTGTCTGTAACCAACGGCGGCGCAGAGGTATCAGACTTTAACGGAGGAGCGCTGACTGTAAGTATCCCGTATACACTGGCAGAAGGTGAAGATCCGAATGCTGTGCTGATCTATTATATAGACAGCAACAATAACCTGATACCTGTGGTGAGCAGGTATTCTGACGGAATGGTCCGGTTCAGTACGCCTCACCTGTCCAGGTACGCAGTAGGATATAACAAAGTAAGCTTCAATGATGTAGATCCGAACGATTACTACTTTGCACCCGCAGTATACTTCGGTGCCCGCGGAGTCGTAGAAGCAGGCGATCTTGAGCCTAAGGCCGTGCTGACCCGCGGAGAGGCGATCGTACTGATCATGAAGGCTTATGGTATTGAGCCGCTTGAAGACGCAGAAGATAACTTCTCCGATGCAGAAGGGCCTTATGAGGCATACTTTGCAAAGGCGAAAGCTATTGGTCTTACAAACGGTATCGGCAACAATATGATAGGTGCAGATCTTCCTATGACACGTGAGATGATGTTCACTATGGTATATAACATTCTGGACATCATGGGAGAACTGCCGCAGACAGATGTTGCCGTGAAAGACCCGACAAGCTTCATTGATTACAGTGAGCTGTCCGCATGGTCAGTGGATGCAACCTCGGCCCTTATTGAGAACGGTATCATCGAAGGTACAGGAAGCAATGCCCTGTCACCTAAGGCGACAGCTACTCGTGCGGAGCTGATAACGATGTTGTACCGCCTTCTCAATAAATAAGCCGCTTGCCTCAAACAGGCTGATTACATGAGGTAAATCAAAAACTGAAGGCTGCCCCGGGATGACGATCTGTAAAGTTGTCCCGGAGGTAGCTTTTTTTGCTTTTAGGTATCTCATTTCTCCGGATTCGCAGAAGCTGGCTCTGACTCAATTCCACAAATCTGCAAAAGTTATTTCCACCTTCCATATCACTGCTGATTTACAAAACTAAGTTCCGGTGTTTTTGGTTTTGGGGTGGAATCAGCTTTTTAAATAAACCGCTTCAGGCTTAACTGTTCAAGAAAATCCTTGAACTGGTTTTAATGTATGTTATAATATACATTGTGTCATACTACCCGTATTTCTTGAATTGACTTTCTATATTCAGGAAATTACAAAAGTGCGTAAAACGAGGGGGAATTCATATGAAGGATTATACCGTGGAAAAGCTCCGCAATGTGTGCCTGATGTCGCACGGCGGGGCAGGTAAGACAACTCTTGCAGAAGCTATGTTGTTTAATACCGGCGTACTTGACAGGTTTGGCAAGGTTAACGACGGAAATACTACTACGGATTACGACCCGGAAGAAATTAAAAGAAAAATTTCTATCAGCACTGCTATTGCACCTTGTGAATGGAAAGATCACAAAATCAACATTATTGACACTCCCGGTTATTTTGACTTCGTGGGAGAGGTCAAGCAAGGAATCAGGGTATCAGACGCAGCGATTATACTGGTACCGGCCAAGGACGGAGTAGCCGTCGGGACAGAGAAATCATGGGCATATGCCAATGAACAGGGTATACCTAAAGTATTTTATGTAAGCAAGATGGATGAAGAACACGCCAATTTCTTTGAAGTACTTGATCAGCTCACCAATACATTCGGCAAAAACGTAATAGCTTTCCAGCTCCCTATAATTGAAAATGAAAAATTTACAGGCTTTGTTGATGTTATTAATATGAAAGCGAAGAAATTCGACAAGGATAAGCTGGTCGATACAGCTGTTCCTGCCGGTTTAAATGATAGGATCGAAGCTGTTAAGGAAGCTCTCAATGAAGCAGTCGCAGAAACAAGTGAAGACTTGATGGAGAAATATTTCGGAGGCGAAGAGTTTACACAGGAAGATATTCAGAAAGGTCTTCGCGCCGGAATAGCGGACGGTTCCATTGTACCGGTTCTGTGTGGTGCGGCGTTCCTTAATCAGGGCGTTACCCCGCTGATGGATCTGATTGTAGATTATTTGCCTTCACCTGCATACAAGCCGGTGGTAAAGGCAGTAAAGCCAGGTACTGACACGGTAATAGAACTGAAGAATTCCCCGGATGAATCATTGTCTGCCCTTGTTTTCAAAACCATAGCAGACCCGTTTGTCGGAAAGATCTCTATTTTCAGAGTATATTCGGGTACATTCAAATCAAATTCGACAGTTTATAATTCAACGACTGAAAAGACTGAAAAAACAGCACAGGTATTTATGCTCAGAGGCAAGAAGCAATTGCCAGTTGACAAGCTTATAGCCGGAGATATCGGTGCGGTTGCAAAACTGCAGTATACAAACACAAATGACACCCTGTGTGACCAGTCCAAACCAGTTATGCTTGAGAAGATAGAATTCCCGGAACCTACGTTGTCTCTGGCAGTTGAGCCGAAGGCAAAAGGAGACGAAGAAAAGATAAGCTCCGGACTCAGCAGACTGCAGGATGAAGATCCTACCTTCAAGGTCCATGTGAATACAGAAACCCACCAGACCGTAATTTCAGGTATAGGGGAACAGCATCTTGATGTTATTGTCAGCAAACTCAAGGCTAAATTCGGAGTATCAGTGAACCTTGTCGATCCTAAGGTCCCATACAGAGAGACCATCAGGAAGAAGGTCAAGGTGGAAGGAAAACACAAGAAACAGTCCGGCGGACACGGACAGTATGGTCATGTCTGGATCGAGTTCGAACCCGGTGAAACTGAAGATCTGACCTTTGAAGAGAAGATATTCGGAGGCGCAGTGCCGAAGCAGTACCATCCGGCTGTTGAAAAAGGTCTGCGTGAAGCAATACTTCACGGAGTTCTTGCAGGATACCCGGTAGTAAACCTGAAAGCAACACTGGTCGACGGATCCTACCATGACGTTGACTCATCCGAAATGGCATTCAAGATAGCAGCCCGTCTCGCATACAAAAAGGGTCTGCCCCAGGCCAATCCTGTGCTGCTCGAGCCTATAAATCATGTTGAAGTTTACATCCCGGATTCTTACATGGGTGACATAATCGGCGACCTCAATAAGAGAAGGGGAAGGATCCTTGGAATGAATCCTTATGAAGGTGGCCTGCAGCAGGTTGTTGCAGAAGTTCCTGCGGCTGAGATGTTCAAATATGCAATTGATCTCAGAAGCATGACGCAGGGCAGGGGTTCCTTCAGGCAGTACTTCGAAAGATACGAGGAAGTGCCGGCCAACATAGCACAGAAAGTCATTGAAGAGGCCAAGAAGACTATGGTCGATGAAGGTGACGATGAATAACAGGCAGTTCTGCTGCCGGGTACGGAGGATGGAATGCCGGATATTTCAAATGGCGAGAACATTGCTCCGTTTCCATCAACTGAATAATATGGATTAATAATGAGAGCTGCCTGGTAGGGCAGCTCTTATCGTATTCATGAGGCAGGTAAGGGTGGGGTTTCATGTGTGTGACCTTTACAGTGTTGTCTGTTACAGAGGTTGATAGCACCAACCGTTAATATATAAGGTATTCAATTGGATAAAGGCAAAGGGTGCATTTCGGGGTCTAACCATAATGAAGTCGTAGGCAAAGTCCATGTCTGTCGAACAGAAACTGCATATCAGAAATACTGAACTCGTCAGAACGGGACTTAGAAATAATCGTTGATAAAAAGCTTTTTCTGCCTGAATATTTTGCTGAAGACCTCCTCTTTTTCATTAACCGATATCCTTCCGGCAAGGATTAGTGATTCGACAGAGGCAAAGCCGGTAAGCAACTGGGACAAAGCCTGTACGTCACAGATGAGATCTGGCTGATCGCTGCACCTTTCTGTTTCTCGGCTGCCATTATCCCATGTTATTTTGTAGTTTCCAGTGTTTACAGGGAAAAACTGATCTTCGACGCCGATTACCACCTCGCCTTTTCCGTCAGGCAGCGCCATGAGCTCGAATGCCTTTTGCACATTGACGACACGGTTCATTCCTGTCTTGCATATCTGCTGGTCAATATCATAGGGTTCAGGAAATAGTGGAAGCAGGTCTGCAAAATAGGGAGCTTTCCAGATCATTTTTTCTATCTGTGCACTGAGCTTGCTGATGAAGGCGAATATCCCCATCAATGACTCGGGGTCGAGCCATACCAGCTCACGTATGAAGATACCCGGCTTACATTCGCCGGATCTGTCTATATGGTATTGGATGTAGCCTCTGGCTTCATCCCGGCTGTTGTACCAGATATAAAGATAAACGTTATCCCTGTATGGATCATTGTCAAAACGTTTGCTCCAGTGGCTGTCTGTACGGACCACTGCCAGATTCTTGTCTTTTATGTACTCGTCATATATCGCTCTGACCGCCTGCTTATCTGCATCGTCCGTCATCATTTTCATCTTTCCGGTCTGGACGAAATGCCTGAAGGAGCCGATAGGAATCGTGTAATTTATGCTTGTCATGTTCAGTTCATATCCGAACTTCCTGTAATAGACGTGAGAGAAGGGATACAGATAGGAAAAAACGCATCCGTTCTCATACATTTCATTCATTACATATTTAAAAATATTTCTGACATATTTTTTGTCCCGCTCTTCCGGGAGGGATGCAACACCTCCGATACCGCCCATTGGTACGATATTGCCGTCAAACATGACATTGTAGGGTATGAGGTCGAAGCATGAACACATCTTTCCGTTATCGTCAAATGCTGCGCGGCCTGTCCTGTAACTTTCATCAGGCTTGGCCTGAGTTTGTGCCCGGTTTCCGTCGCCGGTATTTTCCGTGGTGCTGCTGCTTGCTTTGCCTGCAGAATCTTCTTTGCTGAAGTCTCTCCGGAACATGAATGCGATGGTCTGGATCTTGTCAAAAGCCGTTTTTTCTTCCGGCCTGATTGGTCTTACTTCCATTAATTACGCACCCTCCTTATGTGGTGTACTGCCGGACATTACCTGGACTTTGTTTGAGGGGTGGGTTCCAATGACAGGCAATATCTTACAATGATTATATCAAAATTATGCATAAGGTAAAACTGATTAGACCGCAGGGAACTTTACCAGTAAAATGTACGTCTGAAAATGTAGCCAGCGACATATATCATCAGATATCCGGGATATATGTGGCAAGTTGTTCTTCCTGTGTTTTGGCCATGCACAGACAGACATAAGGAGCATTCCTGTAAGGAATAAAAATGAACTTTGAAAAAATAGATGCCAAACTGTAGAATTTGATATGTGAGTTGCACGTCAGTAACCACAATCAAAAATACAGGAGGCATCTAATATGAAGCGTACACAAAACGAGAAGATTTTGCAAATCAAATTTGAGACCTTGATCGTCGGAATAGACGTCGGGAAGGAAACACACTATGCCAGGGCTTTTGATTTCAGAGGATTAGAACTAGCAAAGCTATTCCGGTTCAGTAACACCAGACAAGGTTATGAGGCTCTTGAAAACTGGACGCAGGAAATTATGAGGGAGCATGGGAAAACCGAGGCAATCGTAGGTTTTGAGCCTACTGGGCACTACTGGTTCACGCTGGGAGATCACCTGCAAAGACAAGGCCATCGACTCGGGATTGTGAATCCGTTTCATGTAAAGTGTACGAAAGAGTTGGATGATAACAGCCCAACCAAGAATGATCGCAAGGATCCAAAGACCATCGCCATGCTGGTGAAGGATGGGAGATTTCGGGAAGTGTACATACCGGAAGACCTGTTCCAGGAACTCAGGGAAGCAGTTAATGAGAGGGAACGACTGTTGGAGCAGCTGATCATATTAAGTAATCAGGTATTACGCTGGCTGGACATCCGCTTTCCGGAATTCAGTGGAGTATTCAAGGATTGGAGCCGAGATGCGGCCTGGCTGACCTTGAGACATCATTCGACACCAAAAAAAGTGGTAACAGCCGGTGTAGCAGGCTTAATGAGAACCTGGCGGCAGGAAATGAAGAGGCCAAGCTTGAAAAAGGCTGAGAGATTGGTTAAGGCAGCTTCAGAGTCTATCGGTAGGACCGCCGGCTCAGAGGCAGCAGAAGCAGCATTGCAAAATATTTTAACACAATATGAGTTAATCGACCGTCAGAAGCAAGAAACCGAGATGCTTATGCAGGAGCTGTTGTTAAGGGTGCCCAATGCATCAAAACTTTTGGGCATAAAAGGTATCGGGATGGTGACGGCGGCAGTCATCGTCAGCGAGATCGGAGACATCCACCGATTCCATGATCCTCGACAGATACAGAAAATGGCGGGCTTGAGCCTGAGAGAGAACAGCTCCGGGAAGCACAAGGGG